>ERZ501064.35-NODE-35-length-36539-cov-8.777903_pt1 | contig 36539 bp, 32 predicted proteins | sample MGYA00510851_ERZ501064 | MGnify/ENA primary metagenome ERZ501064 (study PRJEB25958, sample SAMN03398529) | human skin metagenome | study: EMG produced TPA metagenomics assembly of the Human Skin Microbiome Metagenome (human skin metagenome) data set. | reverse complement strand
GATCGTCGTAGGCCGCGTGAGCGGCGCCGGCCAGCGCACGCCGGCCGTCGAGCCAGTCCGACGACGACACCTCGCCCCAGGGTTTGCCCATCAGCACGACATGACTGCGCCGGTCGCTGCCCGGCTTGAGCAGCACCGGGTTCATCGCCGCCTCCGGCGTGACCCGGGCAGCGATGGCCTGAACCCATTGGGCGCGACCGATTTCCACTCCGTCGCCGCCCGGTCCGGCGCACACCATCGAGTTGTTCGACATGTTCTGCGCCTTGTAGGGCGCCACCCGCAGCCCGCGCCCCAGGTGCGCCAATGCGCGCGCCACCCGCGGTGCCAGCAGGCGCGCGGCCTCGGTGCCGGCCATGCCGCCGGGGTGGCGGTCGAACAACCGCACGCCCGCGCCGAGAAACACCGGGACGAAGAACACGAGCACCTCGTCGAGCAACCCGTGATCGATCATCTGTCGCGCGACATCGGCACCGATCACGGTGACATAGGCGTCGCCCGCGATCGCGGTGGCGGTCTCGACCGCCTCGTGCAGATCGGACACGAAGGTGACGCCGTCGACCGGGTCGGCGGGTGGGTTGTGCGTGAGAACAACAGCGGGCCCGTCATATTCGCCACCGAACGCACCTTCGCGGTCGGTGCCCTTGTTGGGATCATCGCCGCGGAACGAGCGATTGCCGACCAGCAGTGCGCCGGTGCCGCGCATCAACCGTGCGGCGGCATCGTCCGCTGCAGTGGACGCCGGCTGCCCGTCGGCGGGCACGTCGAAGAATCGGGTCAGCCACGACATGTCGCCACCGGGTCCGGCGATGAACCCGTCGAGTGATGCCGTCGCCGAGAAGATCGTTGTCGCCATGGATTCCTGCCTCCGTCGGTGGCGTGGGGGTACCGACGGGGTAGACCGGGCCGGAGACGGATACTCATCGGCCGCCGGCCCCGCGACCGTCGGCGCGAAGACCTACGCGGGTGTGTCAGCCCGCGTCGACGATCGGGTCGACAGCCTGTTCCAGCAGGCTACGACGATAGGCCTCGAGCGCCACGAGATCACCGAAGACCGCGTTGTAGCCGTCGGGGTCGTCGCTGGGTGCCATCCGGCGCAGACGCGACTTGATGTCGGCGATCTGCGAGCCCACCCACACCTCCTGCAACCGTGCGAGCACGCTGGAGATGTAGCGGGCGATGTTGTCCTCGTCGACCGGCATCGATTCGACGGCGAGTTCGGTCACGAGCGGATCGATGATCGGGTCGTCGACGGCATTGCGCACCGCGTCGACCCAGGCCGCGCCACCCAGACCGGACGACGTCCCGCCGAGCCCGGTCATCGCCTGGCGGATGATCGCGTAGGCCGGCTCGTTGAAGCACTCGACGGGCAGCGAGTCGAAGACCGTGCCGGCGATCGCCGGATACTGCAGCGCCGCCTTCAGTGCTTCCCGCTGCGGCCACAGGCGCGGGTCGTTGGGCTGTGGGCGGGCCGACGTCGGCGCGGACTCCGCCTCCGGCCGATTGCGAGCACCGCGACCGCTCCCCCGACTGCCGGAGTTGCTGACGCCCTGCGCCTTTCGAATTCTCGCGCCTTCTTCGCGGACTCTGCCGAGAACCTGGGAGACCTCCTCCCAACCGACCCAACCGGCCAGCTGGCGAGCGTACTCGTCACGCAGCGCGATGTCCTTGATCCGGGCGACCACCGGCACGGTGTCGCGCAACGCGTGCACGCGGCCTTCCGCGGTGTCGAGGTCGTGGCCGGCGAGGAGGGCCTTGATCGCGAACTCGAACATCGGCACCCGACGGGCGACCAGGTCGCGGACGGCGGCGTCGCCCTTCTCCTGCCGGAGTTCGCAGGGATCCATGCCATCGGGCGCGATCGCCACGAACGTCTGCCCCGAGATGGACTGTTCGCCCTCGAAGGCCTTGAGCGCGGCTGCTTTTCCGGCATCGTCCCCGTCGAACGTGTAGATGACCTCGCCGCGGAAGTACGAGTCGTCCATCATCAGCCGCCGGATGAGGGCGAGGTGGTCCTCACCGAAGGCGGTGCCACACGAGGCGACCGCGGTGGTGACGCCGGCCAGATGCATCGCCATGACGTCGGTGTAGCCCTCGACGACCACCACCTGATGCCCCTTGGCGATGCTCTTCTTCGCGTGGTCGAGACCGAACAGCACCTGAGACTTCTTGTACAGCATGGTCTCCGGCGTGTTCATGTACTTGCCGAGGTTGTCGTCGTCGAACAGTTTGCGGGCGCCGAAGCCGATGATGTCCCCGCCGAGGTTGCGGATCGGCCACAGGAGACGGCGATGGAAGCGGTCGATCGGCCCCTTGCGTCCTTGTTTGGACAGACCGGCGGCCTCGAGTTCGCTGAACTCGAAGCCCTGCGACAACAGCGCCTTGGTCATCGTGTCCCAGCCGGCAGGTGCGTAACCGCAACCGAATTGGACGGCCGCCACCGCGTCGAAGTCGCGTTCCTTGAGGTAGTCGCGCGCCGGCTGCGCCTCGGGTGACTGCAGCGCGGCCGCGTAGAACTTGGCCGCGGCGGCGTTGGCGGCCACCAGTCGGGCGCGGGTGCCGCGGTCCCGCTTGATGGCGGTACCGCCGCCCTCGTAGTTGATCTGGTAGCCGATCCGATCGGCGAGCTGCTCGACCGCCTCGACGAAGCTGATGTGCTCCTGCTTCTGCAGGAAGCTGTACACGTCGCCGCCCTCGCCGCAGCCGAAGCAGTGGAAGTGGCCGTGATTGGGACGGACGTGGAACGACGGCGACTTCTCGTCGTGGAAGGGGCACAGGCCCTTGAGGCTGTCGGCACCGGCGCGCCGGAGGGCGACGTAGTCGCCGACGATGTCCTCGATCCTCGTCTGCTCACGGATCGCCGTGATGTCGCGATCGGGAATTCGGCCTGCCACGCGACCAGTGTAGTGACGCCGGTGAGGCCGCCCGGCCGGGTACTTCGTCGACCACGCCCGGCCTACCCCAGATGCGCCTGGGCCCCCGAATTGTGCTTGTCGGTGCGCTCGAGCCGGCCTTCGGTCATGGACGCGATCTGGTCGACGATGACCCGCATCCGGGCGGCATCGTCGGACGCGGCGTTCCACCACGGCACGAAGATCGGGTCCAGGCCCCCGGGCGCCGCCTCGGCGAACCAGTTCGCGACCCGGTGGATGCGTTCCCGCTGGCGACGCTGCGTCGCCTTGTGCCGCTCGTTGGAGAAGATGAAGCGCAGTGCCAGGGTCTTGAGCATCGACACCTCGGCGGCGATGAGTTCCGGCACCTCGAGGTCGGCGTCGTAGCGCGAGACCGGCCGGTCGCCGACCACCTCGCGGGTGCCGGTGATCGCGGCCGACGCGAAGCGGCCGATGAACTCACTGGTCAACCTCTTGAGCGCGACGTAGGAGTCGAGCGTGCCGTCGAAGACACCCACCGACCGCACGATGTCCATGCGGTGCAGGCGGGCGGCGGCGTCGACGAGGGCCTCAGGGTCGAGACCCGGGAATTCCTTGGCGCCGATGTCGGCGAGCGCGCGTTGGTCCTGCGGATCGCCGAGGGTCCGCAGGTCGATCCGGCCACCGATGACGCCGTCCTCGAGGTCGTGCACGGAGTACGCCACGTCGTCGGACCAGTCCATGATCTGCGCCTCGACGCACTGTCGGGTACCGGGCGCGTCACGACGAATCCACGCCAGCATGGCGGCATCGTCGTCGTAGGCGCCGAACTTGCCTCCGGGTGTGCGTCGGGTCCACGGATACTTCAGGGTCGCGTCCAGCGACGCGCGGGTGAGGTTGAGGCCGGCGCTGCGCCCGTCGGCATCGAGCAGCTTGGGTTCGAGCCGCGTCAGGATGCGCAGGTTCTGGGCATTGCCCTCGAAACCACCGTGCTCCGCCGCCACCTCGTCGAGCGCGCGTTCGCCGTTGTGTCCGTAGGGCGGATGCCCGATGTCGTGGGCGAGTCCGGCGAGTTCGACAAGGTCGGGTTCGGCGCCGAGACCGATGGCGATCCCCCGGCCGATCTGCCCGACCTCGAGCGAATGTGTGAGCCGGGTACGGGGCGTGTCGCCCTCGCGCGGACCGACGACCTGCGTCTTGTCGGCCAGCCTGCGCAGGGCGGCCGAGTGCAGGACCCGCGCACGGTCCCGCGCGAAGTCGCTTCGATGGTCGGTCCGGGTGCCGGGCAGGCTCGCGACCTTGGCGCCCTCGGGCACGAACCGCTCGACGGCCTCTTCGCCGTAGGTTGCCACCGTCGGGAGCACATGCCCGACCGTCTCGGGACCCTGTCGGGTGCTAGTCAAGCACCCAGCCCCGGGCGACGGCGAAGTCGGTGACCCGCTGCCTGATCGCCACGATCTGACGAGCCGTGAGGGCGCCGTCGGCGTCGAGGAGCAGCTCGGTGAGCTCTTCGGTGAACGCGGCGGCATCCAGCGAGCCGCCCCCGCCGCGCGGACGACGACTGCCGCGGTCGTCGTGACGTCCGCGGTCGCCCCGGTCGCCTCGGTCACGGTCGCGGCCGTGGTGCTCGTCGCGGCGGTGCGCCCGTGCGCCGGCGGTGTCGTCGGCCGGCGCGGCCTCGGTCACCGCGACGTTGACGGCCTTGGAACCGCGGTCGGTCTCCTCGATGTCGAAGGACACCTTGGCACCCGGTTTCAACGAGTTCTCGTCGATGTCGATGTCGTTGATGTGGAGGAACACATCGGCGCCGCCCGATTCCGGCGCCAAGAACCCGAATCCCCGATTCGCGTCGTAATGAACGACTTTCCCGCTGACAGACACGACTCCACTCACTCTCTCGTCGCGCGCACGACGGACCCCATGCCCTACTCCACGCGACAACTCGTCATCGATTGTGACAGACATCCGCAGGTCAGGCGGAATCGTGAACACCCGGCCCGCGCGGCCGGGAGCGGGATCACGCGCCGAGCAGCTTGCCGCCGAGATACTCGGCGACCTTGTCGAGCGCGACCCGCTCCTGGCTCATGGTGTCCCGTTCGCGCACCGTGACGGCCTGGTCGTCGAGGGTGTCGAAGTCGACCGTCACGCAGAACGGCGTGCCGATCTCGTCCTGCCGGCGGTACCGCTTGCCGATGCCCTGTGCGTCGTCGAACTCGACGTTCCAGTGCTTGCGGAGTTCGGCGGCGAGGTCGCGGGCTTTCGGCGAGAGCTTCTCGTTGCGCGAGAGCGGCAGCACGGCGACCTTGATCGGGGCCAGCCGGCGGTCGAGCCGCAGCACCGTCCGAGTGTCGGTGCCGCCCTTCGCGTTCGGCACCTCCTCCTCGGTGTAGGCGTCGCACAGGAAGGCCATCAGCGAGCGGGTCAGGCCGGCCGCCGGCTCGATGACGAACGGGGTGTAGCGCTCACCCGACGCCTGGTCGAAGAACGACAGGTCCTCACCCGAGTGCTTGCTGTGGGTGGACAGGTCGTAGTCGGTGCGGTTGGCGACACCCTCGAGCTCACCCCACGGGTTGCCGGTGAAGCCGAACTTGTACTCCACGTCCACGGTCCGCTTGGAGTAGTGCGACAACTTCTCCTTCGGGTGGTCGTAGAGCCGCAGGTTCTCCGGGTCGATGCCCAGGTTGACGTACCAGTCGAAGCGCTGGTCGATCCAGTACTGGTGCCATTCCTCGTCCTCGCCCGGCTTGACGAAGAACTCCATCTCCATCTGCTCGAACTCGCGGGTGCGGAAGATGAAGTTGCCCGGTGTGATCTCGTTGCGGAAGCTCTTGCCGATCTGCGCGATGCCGAACGGCGGCTTCTTGCGGGCGGTGGTCATCACGTTCTTGAAGTTCACGAAGATGCCCTGCGCGGTCTCGGGACGCAGGTAGTGCAGACCCTCTTCGTCGTCGACGGGCCCGAGGAACGTCTTCATCAGACCGCTGAACGCCTTGGGCTCGGTCCAGTTGCCGGGCTGCCCGGTCTCCGGGTCGTTGATGTCGGCCAGACCGTTGGCCGGCGGGTGCCCGTGCTTGGCCTCGTAGGCCTCGATGAGATGGTCGGCGCGGTAGCGCTTGTGGGTGTGCAGCGACTCGACCAGCGGGTCGGTGAACACCTCGACGTGGCCCGAGGCCTCCCACACCTGACGCGGCAGGATGACCGACGAGTCGAGGCCGACGACGTCCTCGCGGCTGATGACCATCGTGCGCCACCACTGCCGCTTGATGTTCTCCTTCAGTTCGACGCCGAGCGGGCCGTAGTCCCACGCCGATTTGGTACCGCCGTAGATCTCACCGCACTGGTACACCAGGCCCCGGCGCTTGGCGAGGTTGACGACGGATTCCACATTGGACTGGGCGGCCACGGTTAACTGCTCTCCACGGGTTGAGGTGTTCGGCTGGGACGGTCGTGCTGACGCTCGGTGCTCGACGTGCATCCACCAGATGCGGGCGGCAACCCGTACAGACTACCGAGCACATGTGCCGTTTCCCGAAACCACCGGCAACGGTGCACCCGTCGGACCCACATGCACGGACGGGAACTGCCAGAGTGGCAGGGTGATCGTTCGCATACGACGACGCGTCGGCGTCCCCCCATCGGCCCGCGGGCGTCGGCCTGTCCTCGCCTCGACCGGCCTCGCACTGACACTGGCACTGGCCGTGGGGTGTTCGTCCGAGCAGCCCGCCGAGCCCCAGCGACCCTCGTCGGCACCGGTGTCGACGCCCTCTCCCGAACCACCGATCGACGAGGTCACCCCGGCCGCGCTGGCCGACGCCGTCACCCTCGACAACGTGATGGCGCACGTTCGCGCACTGGCCCAGATCGCCGACAACAACGGCGGCAACCGCGCGGCCGGCACACCCGGGTACGACGCCTCGCTGGACTACGTCGCCGGGCTCCTCCGCACGGCGGGCTTCGACGTGACGACGCCGCCCGTCGAGTACGAGCGCTTCGACGCCGGTCCGGTCAGCCTCACCGCCGACGGCCTGAAGGTCGCCACCCGCGTCGTCGAGTATTCGGCCGGAACCGGCGACACCCCGGTCACCGGGGCCCCGGTTGCCGTCAACGGCCTCGGATGCGCGAACACCGACTTTCCGGCCACGACGCGTGGCGCGATCGCCGTCATCACCCGAGGTACCTGCACCTTCGCCGACAAGGCACGGAACGCCGAGTCGGCCGGCGCGGTCGGGGTCGTCATGGTCAACAACGAACCCGGCCCGCTCACCGGCGCCACCCTGGGGCCGGACGACCGCCCGGGGATCCCGGTCCTCGGCATCGCGGGCGACGACGCCGATCGGGTGCGGTCGGCGCGATCGGTCGCGCTTGCGGTCGAGGCGAAGACCACCGGCATCACCACGCGAAACCTGATCGCCGAGACCCGGACGGGCACCGGCGACGACGTCGTCATGGCCGGGGCACACCTCGACAGCGTCGCCGACGGACCCGGCATGAACGACAACGCCAGCGGCTCCGCGGCCGCGCTCGAGACGGCTCTGCGACTCGGGTCGTCGCCGCGGGTCCCGCACCGCGTGCGATTCGCGTTCTGGGGCGCGGAGGAGGACGGGCTCGTGGGTTCCACCGAGTACGTCCGGGGACTCGACCCGGCCGCGCGTACGGCAGTGGCCCTCTACCTGAACTTCGACATGCTCGCCTCACCCAACGGCGGGTACTTCACCTACGACGGCGACGACTCCGAGCGTCAGGGAGCCGGCCCCGGCCCGGACGGCTCCGGGGGCATCGAGCGGACCTTCGAGAAGTTCTACGCCGATCGCGGCATCCCCCTCGCCCCCGACGACTTCGACGGCCGTTCCGATTACGGCCCGTTCATCGCGGTGGGCATCCCCTCCGGCGGGGTGTTCACCGGCGCGGAAACAAAGAAGGACGAAGCGCAGGCGGAGATGTGGGGCGGCCGGGCCGGAGAACCCTTCGACCCCGACTACCACACCGCACGCGACACCCTCGACAACCTGAACACCGACCTGCTGGCCGTCAACTCGGCTGCGGTCGCGTCCGCGGTCGCGACCTACGCGTTGTCGACCGCAGGTGCGGACGGGGTCCCGCCGCCGGCCGAGCGCCGACGTGCAGACGAGGGCTGACCAGCGGCGACACCGGTGGCACGGATTGAAAACCATTTCCGATAGAATGGCCGGATCAGTGGCGCGAGCCAGGCGAGGAGGAGCGTGATGTCGACGCAACCGTTGGACGGGCCCGGACCGATCGAAGCGGCCGATGCCGCGGCGCGGGAAGCCGCCGCCGACCTCCTGCGCGCCCTCGCCTCCCCCACTCGCGTCGCCATCGTGCTGTCCCTGCGGGAGCGGGTGCAGTGCGTCCACGAACTCGTCGGGCACCTGGGCTTGAGTCAGCCACTGGTCAGCCAGCACCTGCGCGTGCTCAAGGACGCCGGTGTGGTGCGAGGCCAGCGCAACGGCCGCGAGATCACCTACGAACTCCTCGACGACCACGTCGCGCACATCGTCGGCGATGCGCTGATCCACGCGAACGAGACCACCGACGGCCGCGCCGTGCCGTCCGATGCGTCCCGGGCGGTGAACGAATGAGTGGCGTCGCATCGGGGCCGCAGCCGGTCACCGGCATCCGGTCGACGCGCCAACGCGCTGCGATCGCCGACGCCCTGGCCGGCACCGAGGACTTCTGCTCCGCGCAGGAACTCCACGAGATCCTCAAGGCCCGGGGCGAATCCATCGGCCTGACGACGGTGTACCGCAATCTGCAGGCACTGAGCCAGGCCGGGCAGATCGATGTCCTGTGGGACGGCTCCGGTGAGACCCGCTACCGCCACTGCTCGTCGGGACACCACCACCACCTCGTCTGCCGGGAGTGCGGCACCACCGTCGAGGTCCAGGCCGAACCGGTCGAACGCTGGGCCGCGAAGATCGCCGCCCAGCACGGCTTCACCGACATCAACCACACCGTCGAGGTCTTCGGGCGCTGTGGGGACTGCCGAACCGCCGAGAAGGACTGAGCTTTCAGCGCCCCCTGATCCGAAAGACCACACCCCACTGGTCCCTGATCCGAAAGAACCACACACCGCTGGTCTGTGGCGTGCGAGCGATGCCCCTCCCACTGCTCCCTGAGGTGCGAGGAGCGCTAGCGACGAGCCACGAAGGGTCCTGGCGAGACACGTTGCGGCCCTTCGTGGCTCGCTTCGCTCGCACCTCAGGGAGCATTGGTCGTGCTCAACGCTTCTCAGTCCTCAGGGAGCGGGATCCGATGTCGCCAGACTCAAGCAGAAGCCGGGCCCACCAGCCGTTCGGCGGCGTCGACACCGGCGGCGAGGACGATGTGCAGGACCGTCAGCAGCGGCACGTCGTCGAGCTGGCTCGCCGGAAACGTGTAGTACTGCAGCACATCTGTGGTGACCCCCGCACGGTCGGAGCGTCGGAGGCTGCCGAAGCTGAGCTGGGCGGCGCACGCCTCGACGTCGTCCCGGAGCGTCGGGGTGTTGGGCAGGTCCATCGCGACCATCTGCGTCAGGGCCAGTACGTCGAGCCCGTCGGCCAGCGTGAGCACGCGGATGGAGGCACGCGTCGGACCGACCTGCACGACGAGGGAGTCGGCGTCGGGTCGGTCGACGGGACCGAGTTCGGCGACGATCTGCGCGGTCCGGTCGAGGAGCGCGGCGGCGTCGGTCACGACGGCTTCACCCCGCCGAATCGCCGGTCGCGCGATGCGTATTCGAGGCAGGCTGCCCACAGGTCACGCCGGTCGAAGTCCGGGAAGAGCTTCTCCTGGTAGACCATCTCGGCGTACGCCGACTGCCACAGCAGGAAGTTCGAGATCCGCTGCTCCCCCGACGGACGCAGGAACAGGTCGACGTCGGGCATGTCCGGCTCGTCCAGGTACCGCGCGAAGGTCGACTCCGAGATGCGCTCCGGGTCGATCTCGCCGCGCGCCGCGCGTCGCGCGATCTCCCGTGCGGCGTCGGCGATCTCGGCACGACCGCCGTAGTTGACGCACATCGTGAGCGTCATGACGGTGTTGTCGCGGGTCATCTCCTCGGCGATCTCGAGTTCCCGGATCACGCTGCGCCACAACCGGGGTCGGCGTCCGGCCCAGCGCACCCGGACGCCCATCTCGTGCATCTCATCGCGTCGACGGCGGATGACGTCGCGGTTGAAGCCCATGAGGAACTTCACCTCGTCGGGGCTGCGCGACCAGTTCTCGGTGGAGAACGCGTAGGCGGAGAGCCAGCCGACCCCCAATTCGATACAGCCGCAGACGGTGTCCATCAACACGGCCTCGCCGCGCTTGTGCCCCTCGGTGCGCGGGAACCCGCGGTCGGTGGCCCAGCGCCCGTTCCCGTCCATCACCAGCGCCACGTGCTTGGGCACGAACTCCGCGGGGATCGCCGGGGGCCGGGCACCGCTCGGATGCGGATCGGGGGGACGGACATCCGTCCGGAGGCTCGCGGCCTTGCGTCCCTTCGCCGAACTACCCGGCCGCAACGCCATCGTCGACCCTCCTCACGCCCGTGTCCACACCCGTCTCCATCAGCCTATGAGGGGCGGTGCGTTCGATCAGCGGCAGGGTTCGGAGCTGGCGTTCCAGATGCCACTGCAGATGCGCGGCGGTGAGTCCGCTGGCCTGTCGACGCAGCGACGGCGTGGCGTCGACGACCTCATCCCACCGACCGCGGAACAGGGCCTCCATGAGGTCGAGCACGCCGGGCGAGGGGGTCGCCGATCCGGGTGGCCGGCACGGCAGACAGACGGCACCGCCGGCGGCGACGTGGAACGCACGGTGGGGACCGGGTGTCGCGCACCGCGCGCACTCCTCCAGCGCCGGCATCCAGCCCGCGCTGTACATCGCGCGCAGCAGGTAGGCGTCGAGGATCAGTTCTCGCGGCCGGCGGTCGTCGGCCAGCGCGGCCAACGCCCCGACCGTCAGCCGGTGCAGCTGACGGGTGGGCGCTCGTTCCTCACCCGCGAGCCGCTCCGCGGTCTCGAGGACCGCGCAGGCCGTGGTGTAGCGCCCGTAGTCGGCGACGATGGCGTCGGCGAAGGCGTGCAGGCTGTGGACCTGGGTGACCACGTCGAGGCTGCGGCCGGGGTACAGATGTACGTCGATGTGAGCGAAGGGTTCGAGCCGGGCGCCGAACTTGGACCGCGTCCGCCGCACGCCCTTGGCGACCGCGCGCACGAGACCGTGCTCGGCGGTGAGCAGCGTGATGATGCGGTCGGCTTCGCCCAGCTTGTGCTGGCGCAGCACGACGGCCTCATCCCGGTAGAACCTCACCGGGACATTCTCCCACCGGGTACCGACACGACGTGCCCCGACATGCCCGCCGGCCTACCCCGGATCGATGTCGAACGAGGTCAGCGGCCGCAGCAGCGAGCGCTTCTTCTCGACATGACCACCCATCCGGTCGAGGATCGACGTCAGCGCCTCGATGGCCTCGACGATATAAGGCCCCTTGTTCAGCATCACGCCCTCCGCGCGCCGGCTCATCGCGGCGTCGGTGACCTCGGCCCGGGACGGCACGCCCTTCTTGGCCAGTCCGTCGAGCACCTGTGTCGCCCAGATGACGGGGACATGCGCGGCCTCGCACAGCCAGAGGATCTCCTCCTGCACTTCGGCGAGCCGGCCGAACCCGACCTCGACGGCCAGGTCGCCGCGAGCGATCATGACCCCGACCGCGTCCCAGCGCATCGCCTCGAGCAGCATCTGCGGGAGCGACTCGAAGGCCGCCCGGGTCTCGATCTTCAGCACGATGCCCACATCGGACGCACCGCGACGGTTCAGTTCGCCGATGAGGTCGGCCACGTCCTCCGGCGACCGGACGAACGAGCAGTTCACCATGTCGGCATGTGCCGCGACGAACTCGAGGTCATCGCGGTCCGACGCGGTGAGCGCCGGGATGTGCAGCGTCGTGTCCGGGAGGTTGATGCCCTTCTCGGCGCGGAGTTTCGTCCCACCCGGCGCGGCACGCTCGACGTCGACCACGATCTCGTCGTCGAGCTTCTCCCTCACTCGCCCGGCGATCTTGCCGTCGTCGAACAACACCCGATGGCCCGCCTCGACGTCGTCGAAGGCGTCCCCGAGCTCGCATCCGATCCGATGCGGCCCGGTCCGGGTCGCCGGTGTCGGCGTGAGGTCGCGCTGCAACCGGATCTCGTCACCGGTGCGCACGAGCAGATGCTGACGCTTCTCGGGCAGATCGTCGACGACGATCGGAGCGGCGTCGGCAGAGCCCGACAACCCGATCGGCGTACCCGTCTCGTAGTAGACGGTGCGATCGCATTCGACGTCGATCCCCGCCTCGGACACCGCGACCACCTCGAGTCGCCGTCGGCGACCACGAGCGTCCCGTAGGCGCAACCGGTCTCCCTGCACGACGTCGGCGAGTGCGCGTACCGGGATGACCGCGTCGATGCCGTCGGGCAGGCGTGCGCCGGGATCGAACGGTGCGGCACTGAGCCGCACCCGCGACCGCCGTTCGACGGTGCCATCGTCGGCGCGGACCGGTTTGACCTTGATCACCTTCGGTCCCGGTTCGAGCGGGCCGGTGCGCAACTTCGGACCGGCGAGATCCATCGCCACCCGCACCCGGCCGGGTAGAGCACGCACCGACTCGATCATCCGCGCCCACTCGGCCGGGCCGTCGTGTGCGCAGTTCACCCGCGCGACGTCCATTCCGGCGGCACCCATGGCGCGGACGAGGTCGGGGTCGTCGGCGGCCTGGGTCGGCATCGTGACCATCACACGGGTGGCCCGCTCGCCGTGCTCGTCACCGGGTCCGTCGACGATGGCGTCATCGCCGCCACCGGGATGCACGCGCCCGAGGAGCCGGTCGCGATTACGCGTCAGGGTCCGCACCCCGCCCGCGAGGTCACCCCAGATCGGATGCCGGGTGCGCCCCTCGACCAGGGCGTCCAGCGTCTCGATGACTGTCTCGATCCACGAATAGACGATCGACTCCATCCGGCCGAGACTCGACAGTCCGTGCGCGGACATCGACTCCTGCAGCGGACGCAGATCGCGGCGTCGCACCGCGACGTAGTGCACGAGGTTGCGGGCGCTGTCCCGGTGCTGGTCGGCGACCGCAGCGATGAGCGAGGCGGCCTGCTCCTCGGCGCGATCGAGGTCGTCCCGCAGTTCGTGCAGGGCCGAGGACAATTCGGGGATCGACATGACGACGGGGTTACCCATCCGGCCACCGTGTCAGACCCAGGTGAACGGTCGGGGCGAGGCGGCGCCGCCCGTGTCAGCCGGCGTTGACGATCTTGTCCAGCTTCGGCGGCAGCGTCATCCCACCCGGGTATCGGTGCCAGCCCTTGCGGTCGTAGAACTTGGTGCCGAGCAGACCGAGGAGCACGCCGACGAGCAAGCCGATGAAGCACTGGATGATCGATCGGCCCAACCCCGCCGACAGGTCGGCGTCGAAGTACAGGACCGCACGCACACCGAGGTAGATCACGTGCATCGGCTCGATCGCGGCGATCCACTCGAAGAGGCGCGGACTCGCCTCCAGCGGTAGCGTCCCGCCCGACGACGGCAGGCCGAACACCACGAAGAAGAGCAGATTGAACAGCAGACCGGGGTTGCCGAACACCGCCATCATGGCGCTGGCACTGACTCCGACGGCGAAGATGCCCAGCACCGAGAGCATCCAGAGGACGAAGCCGTTCGGGATCGACGTCCCGACCATCGCGCCGACGGCGATGAACAGGGTCGAGAGCACCACCGCGACCAGGAACATGATCGTCCACTTCGCCGCGAGCGTCGCCCACCGGCTGATCGCGAGCCGCTCGCGCAGCTGATAGAACGGCCCGTATTCGATGGGGGTCTGGCCGAGCATGCCGTCGACCACGATGCTGACCATCATCGCCCCGGTGAACCCGGCGAGCACGAGCAGCAGGGTCAGGTAGAACGCCGACAATCCGTTGCCCGCACCCTCGGGAAGCGGGGTCGGCTCGGACACCTCGACGGCCACCGGGGTCGCGAGCGCGAGCTGCGCCGCGCCGGTGAAGGTGATGTCGTTGCGCTCGAGCTGGGTACGGACCTGTTCGGTCAGCTGCGCGCCCACCTGCTCGTTGACCCGTTCACGGACCTGATCGGCGAGGGTGGTGGTGATCGACGACGCGAACGCCCCGGAGCCCCGGTTGATGAAGATGTCGATGGTCGGTTTCGCCGGTTCGGCGGTGAGGACCGTCGACCGGCCCAGCGCGACCGCCAGATTCGTGAAATTGGACCCGACGACGATGACGCCGTACACCTTGCCGCTGTTGAGTTCGGACAGCGCGGTCGAGCGATCGGTGCGGGTCACGACGATCCCATTCTGCGCCGCCGAGGAGATGATGCCCTCGGCGACCTGGTCGCCGAAGTTCTGCGGCGTGGACTGTCCGTCGGCGTTCTGCACCTCACCGCCCGCGTCCTCCTGCACCAGGGCGACGGGGAAGTCGTGGAGGTGGCGCTGCGGGTCGACGACCGCGGCCATGTACAGCGCGGCCATCAGCGTAAACATCACCGCGACCAACGCGAGTGGTGCCAGCCAGAAACGCGGCGATCCGAGGACGCCGGCGATCGTGCGTCCGGTCGGCTGGTCGGTGTCGGGCGCCTCGTGCGCTCCCCTACCGGAATCGTCTCCCGGTTGTTGTGGCGATTCGTGCGTTCCCATCGGCGTACCTCCCCGCAGTCCGCCCCTGCCGGCGTCAGGCCGTCAGGAACACGCTGCTAGAAACCCAATCGACGCAACTGCTTGGGGTCGCGTTGCCAGTCCTTGGCGACCTTCACGTGCAGATCCAGGTACACCTTGGTGCCCAGCAGCCGCTCGATCTGTGCGCGGGCAACTGTACCGACCTCCTTCAGACGCGCGCCCTTGCGGCCGATGATGATGCCCTTCTGGCTGTCGCGTTCGACGAACAACACGGCGTGGACATCGACCATCGGCGGTAGGTCGGGGTCGCGGTCCTCACGATCGATGACCTCCTCGATGACGACGGCCAGCGAGTGCGGCAGCTCGTCGTGCACCCCCTCGAGCGCGGCCTCGCGGATGAACTCCGCCATCAGCACCTGTTCGGGTTCGTCGGTGAGTTCGCCGTCCGGGTAGAACGCGGGGCCTTCCTCCATGAGGCTCACGAGCACGTCGGACAGCACGTCGAGCTGCTTGCCCGACTTCGCCGACACCGGAACCACTTCCGAGTCCGGCCCGAGTACCTGCGACAGCGCGAGCAGCTGTTTGGCGACCTGCTCCGGCCCGACCCGGTCGATCTTGGTGACCACCCCGACGATCGTCGTGCGCGGCGCCATCTCGCGGACCTGCGAGATGATCCACCGGTCACCCGGACCGATGGCCTCGTCGGCCGGTATGCAGACTCCGATCACGTCGACCTCGGAGTAGGTGTCGCGGACGAGGTCGTTCAGGCGCTGACCCAGCAGGGTGCGCGGTCGGTGCAGGCCCGGGGTGTCGACGAGGATCAGCTGGGCGTCGGGCCGGTTGACGATCCCGCGGATGGTGTGGCGGGTGGTCTGCGGACGATTCGAGGTGATCGCGATCTTCTCGCCGACCAGGGCATTGGTGAGCGTGGACTTACCGGTGTTGGGCCGGCCCACGAAACAGACGAAGCCCGAACGGAACTCAGGCATCCGCGCGCCCCAGCCGTTGCTGCGGCCGACCTGCGAGGTCGGTGAGGACCGCATAGGCCTCGGGGCTGAGCTCGTGCAGGGTGTCCAGGCCCGGGTCGCCGGCGTCACCGTTGACGACGACCGCCGCCTCGAAGGAGCGGGCGCCGCTCGAGATCGCCGACGCCACCGCGACCTGGAGTCCGGTGAGGGTCAGCGAGCGTGTCCGCACGTCGGCCCCGGCGTAGGTGCGACCGTCGCCGTCCCGGACCGCCGCGCCCGAGGGCGACTCGGCGCGCGCCAGCGCACCTCGGGCGAGCACCACGAGCTTGCGATCCTCGTCGGAGAGGGTCTCGGTCACTGGTTCATCCTTGCTCTCGACTCGCCTGCGCGCTCCTGGCCGGCGGTGTCCGTGTCCTGGTCGTCGTGGGCGTTGCCCGTGGTGCGCTCGGCACGTCCCTGCGATCGACTCGACTGCCCGCCGTGCTCGTCGCGTCGGGAATCCTCGTCCGCGTCGGGGACCCGGGTGACCAGCACCGTGATGATGCGTTGGCGCCCTTGGCGATTGGGCCCACCCTCGGCCACCAGCTGCAGCCCGTGCGACTCGACCCGGGCGCCGGGCAGTGGCACCCGCCCCAGTTCCAGACCGACGAGTCCGCCGACCGTCTCGACCTCTTCCTCGGCGATCTCGACGCCGAACAGCTCGCCGAGATCCTCCACCGGCAGTCGTGCCGACACCCGGTACGACCCGTCGCCCAGGTCTTCGACCGGTGCGAGCTCGTCGATGTCGTACTCGTCGGTGATCTCGCCGACGATCTCCTCCAGCACGTCCTCGATGGTCACCAGCCCGGCGATGCCGCCGTACTCGTCGACGAGCATCGCCATGTGGTTGCGCTCTCGCTGCATGTCGGCGAGGACCCGGTCCAGTGGCTTGGAGTCGGGGATGAACTCGGCCTCGCGCATCACGTCGACCACGCGGAGGGTCGTGGGATCGATCCGCTGGGCGACCGTGCGCGCCACCAGATCCTTGAGGTACACGATGCCCAGGACGTCGTCGGTGTTCTCCCCGATCACCGGGATCCGCGAATGTCCGGACCGCGTCGCGAGATTCGTGGCCTGCAGCGCGGTCTTGTCGGCCTCGATCCACACCATCTCCGGGCGCGGGACCATCACCTCGCGGGCACTGGTGTCGCCGAGGTCGAAGACCGACTGGATCATCCGGCGCTCGTCGGCCGCGACGACGCCCGAGGCCTCGGCGAGGTCGACGACCTCGCGCAACTCGACCTCGGTGGCGAACGGACCGTTGCGGAACCCGCGACCCGGAGTGAGGGCGTTACCGATCAGGATCAACAGCCGGGTCAGCGGTTTCAGCAGCACGCCGAGCGCGAACAACAGGTACGACGACGACAGCGCGATCGTGTACGCGTGCTGCCGGCCGAGCGTGCGGGGGCCGACGCCGACGGCGACGTACGAGACGACCGTCATGGCGGCGATGGCCACCGCCAGTCCCCCGCCAACGCCGATCAGCTGCGTCGCGGCGACCGCGACGAGCGCGACCGCCGCGGTCTCGCACACGACTCGGAGCAGCACCACGAGGCCGACATAGGTCGCACGCGCCTCGAGGATGCCCGCCAGGCGGCGCGCACCGGCGCGCCCTTCCCGGACCATGTCGTCGACCCGGGCGTTCGACACCGTCGACACCGCGGTGTCGACGGCCGCGAAGACGCCGCCCACCACGATCAACACGACTGCCGCCACGATGAACCAGTAGTCGGAGGTCACCCTCGGTCCTCCTCGGACCGCGACTGCTCGGGCACCGACTGGGCACCGGGGGTCGGTGAATCTCCCTCGGCTCCGGTGAACCCGATGTTGGACAGCAGCCGGGAATCGCGGTCGGTCTGTCGTTGCTCCTGGGCGCGACGGTGACGTTCGGCGTAGAACGCGTCGAGGATGCGGTTCTGCAGTCCGAACATCTCGCGCTCCTCCTCCGGCTCGGCATGGTCGTAGCCGAGGAGGTGGAGGACTCCGTGGATGGTCAGCATGGCGAGCTCGTGCTCGAAGGACCGCTTGGCCTCGCGCGCCTGTTTCCGGGCGAAGTCCGGGCACAGCACGATGTCCCCGAGAATCGCCGGGCCCGGGTCGGTCGCATCCGGCCGGCCGCCGGGCACCAGTTCGTCCATCGGGAAACTCATGACATCGGTCGGGCCCGGCAGGTCCATCCACTGAACGTGCATGTCGGCCATGGTGTCCTCGTCGACACACAGCACCGACAGCAATGCGGCCGGGTTCACGTCCATCGCGGTGACCGCGAAACGCGCGGCGTCGATGATCAACTCGGCCGGGACCTCGACCCCGGATTCGTTGGCCAGTTCGATGCTCATGAGCGACGACCCTGCGCCGCTGCCCGGCGTGCGGCGCGATTGCCGCCGATGGCCGTGTTGGGCAGACCCCGCTGCGCCTCCTCGGCCCGCCCGTAGGCGTCGACGATGTCGGCGACCAGGCGGTGCCGGACCACGTCCTGGCTGGTGAGGCGGGCGAAGTGGATGTCGTCGATGCCCTCGAGGATCTCCGACGCGGCGAGGAGTCCGCTGCGGGCGCCGCCGGGCAGGTCCACCTGGGTGACGTCACCGGTGACGACGACCTTGGAACCGAAACCGAGGCGCGTGAGGAACATCTTCATCTGCTCGCTCGTGGTGTTCTGCGCCTCGTCGAGGATGATGAACGCGTCGTTCAGGGTGCGGCCGCGCATGTAGGCCAGCGGCGCGACCTCGATGACCCCGGCCGCCATCAGCTTCGGGATCGCGTCGGGGTCCATCATGTCGTGCAACGCGTCGTACAGCGGGCGCAGGTACGGGTCGATCTTCTCGCTCAGCGTGCCCGGCAGGAAGCCGAGACGTTCGCCGGCCTCGACCGCCGGCCGCGTCAGGATGATGCGGTTGACCGACTTCGACTGCAGCGCCTGCACGGCCTTGGCCATCGCCAGGTAGGTCTTGCCGGTACCGGCCGGACCCAGACCGAACACGATGGTGTGCTCGTCGATCGCGTCGACATAGTGCTTCTGGTTGAGTGTCTTGGGCCGAATCGTCTTGCCGCGGCGCGACAGGATGTCCAGTGACAGCACATCGGCGGGCGATTCCTCGGTGCCGTCGGACAGCATCGAGACGCTGTGCCGGACGAGATCTGGTGTCAGCGGGGTTCCGCGCCCGACGAGGTCGACGAGTTCGGCGATGACGCGCTCGGACGCGGCTACCTCGGCGGGTTCACCGGTCAATGTCACCTGGTTGCCACGGACGTGGATGTCGGCGGGCAGGAGCTGCTCGAGGGTACGCAGGTTGACGTCACTCGCGCCGAGCAGCCCGAACACGACTCCGGGAGAGACTTCGACAGTGGATGTGACCCCAGACCGGCGCGGCTGCGTACGGCTGGATTGCCCGCTCTGGTCGGGGTTGTCGTCACTCACGTATGAAATCACTCCTGGTGTTCTGGTCCGGATGGATGTTCGGTTCTGGATGCGGCGCCCCCGGACGACGCGGTCGCGGCGGCAGGGGTGTGGTCAGTGTATCGCGGTGCAACAGCCGATCAGCAGGCAATATTTCCGTCAGATCCCGAGCACGCGGATCGTCTGTCGCGTGCCGACGCTGCGCGGGTCGACGAAGGCGTCGTGCCCCTCACCGGGGACGACGATGAGTTCGGCGGACTGTCCGCGTGCGATCGCGGCGTCGACGTACCGGCGGCTGGACTCGACCGGGATCAGATCATCGGCGTCGCCGTGGATCGCGACGACGTGAGCGTCGACCACCGGCGCCAGCAGTGGTGAGGCGTCGGAGTAGCGGCGCGGCGACTCGCTGAACGGCCGACCCATGAACGCCCGCACCGACTCCCGGTCCGCTGCGCCGACGGTGTCGAGCACGGCCGCCTGGGCGATCACGGTGGTGATGGTGGCCGTGGCGGTCCGGGCGCCGAGCTGACCGACGGCCCAGACCGCGAGCTGACCACCCGCGGAATGCCCGACGACCGCGGTCGAGGCGAAGTCGACCGCGCCGGGCGGGAGCAGGTCACGGACGGGACCGTCCAGGGCACCGAGCGCGTCGAGGACATCCCGGCCGGTGTTCGGCCATCCGCCGCCCTCCTCGCCCACCCGGCGGTACTCGATGTTCCACACCGCCGCCCCGCGTTCGGCGAGCATCCGGGCGATCGCGGTCTGGGTCGCCGACCCGAACTCGACAGACCAGGACCCGCCGTGGACAAGCACCACGAGCCGCGTCGGCGTCGCGGCGTCGAGCCCCTCGGAAGGCACGTACAGGTGCCCGAATTGGGAAGGCGCAGAGCCGTATTCGATCTTGGTCCGACGCACCGATCGGCGTCCGACGACACTCATCGGGCCCACCGGCGGGTGAGCACCCCGATCGCGCCGAGGGCCACCGCGGCGGCCGTCGACGTACGCAACACCTCGGGGCCGAGCACGACCGAGTGCGCACCGAGCGCGGTCAGGTCGGCGACCTCGCCGGCGTCGAGTCCGCCCTCGGGCCCGACCACGAGCAGGATCTCGGTGGCGTCGGCGAGGGGTAGCCGGGCCAGGGGTTGCGCGGCTTCCTCGTGCAGGACGGCGACGACCCCTCCCCGCGCCACGACGTCCGCGCAGCGGGCCCGGACGTCGATGGTGGTCGCGAGGTCGGTGATCTCCGGAATCCATGGTCGACGGCTCTGTTTGGCAGCTGCCGAGGCCGCGGCCCGCCACTTGGCAACGCCCTTGTCCGCCTTGCCCGTCCACCGCGACACGCACCGCAGCGCCTGCCACGGCACGATGACGTCGGCGCCGGCCTCGGTGGCGAGGTCGACCGCGAGCTCGGACCGCTCCGACTTCGGGAGCGCCTGCACCACGGTCACCTGCGGGGTCGGGCGAGCCTCGAACGCGAGGTCGTGGACGGTCGCCACCAGTGTGTCCTTGGCGGTGATCTCCCGGATCTCGCAACCGCCGACCGAGCCGGCGCCGTCGCCGACGAGGATCCGTTCGCCGACGCCCAGCCGGGCGACGGTGACCGCGTGACGACCCTCGGCGCCGCTCAGGATCAGGTCAGCGCCGGGCGCGGGCACGGGCACGGAGTCCGCCCAGAACAGCGGTGGACTCACCGCGCACCCGCCGTCCCGAACGCGCACATCCGCCGGGAGATCGCCGCCGCGGACACCAGGTGCCTACTTCCCGGCGAACGCGTTGCGCAGCCGCGAGAAGAGACCGCCGGGCGCCGCGGCCGCCGAGGTGTTGACGACCTCGATCTCGTCGGCGGCGATCTTGCGGTACTTCTTCAGTGCTTCGGTCTGCGCCGCATCGAGTCTGGTCGGTACGACGACGTCGAGGTGGACGTGCATGGTGCCGCGCACACCGGAGCTGACATGCGGCATGCCCTGCCCGCGCAGCTTCACGATCTGCCCCGGCTGCGTGCCGGGTGCGACCGTCACGGTGACCGGATCGCCGAGAATCGTCTCCACCTCGAACTCGGCACCGAGCGCGGCGTCGGCCATCGGGACCTTGACGGTGCAGTGCAGGTCGTCCTTGTCACGCAGGAACACCTCGTGCGGCCGTTCGGAGACCTCGACGTAGAGATCGCCGGCGGGGCCGCCGCCGAGACCGACCTCACCCTGACCGGTGAGGCGGACACGCATGCCGTTCTCGATCCCGGCGGGGATGCGCACGGTCATCGTGCGTCGCGAGCGGTAGCGTCCGTCGCCGCCGCACTTGTGGCAGGGGTCGGGGATGACCTCGCCGACGCCGTGGCAGGTCGGGCACTCGCGCACGGTCATGACCTGCCCGAGGAAGGAGCGCTGCACCGACTGGATCTCCCCGGCGCCCTTGCAGATGTCGCAGGTGACCGGCTTGCTGTCGCCGTTGGTTCCCGAGCCGGTACACACGTCGCAGAGGATCGCGGTGTCGACGGTGATCTCCTTGGCGACACCCTTGGCGCACTCGGCGAGATCCAGGGTCACGTTCACCAGTGCCGGCTCACCCGGCTGGACACGGGACTTGGGTCCGCGGCCCGAGCCGAAGCCCCCGCCACCGCCGCCGAAGGCACCGCCGTTGCCGAAGAACGCCTCGAAGACGTCGCCGAATCCCCCGCCGCCGCCACCGAAACCGCCGAAGCCGCCCGCACCGGCGCCGGCCAGCGGATCACCGCCGGCGTCGACGATGCGACGCTTCTCCGGATCGGTCAGCACCTCGTAGGCGGTGCTGACCTCTTTGAACTCGTCTTCCTTGCCCGGGTTGACGTCGGGGTGCAGTTCCCGCGCCTTCTTGCGGTAGGCGCGCTTGAGCTCCTGATCACTGGCGGTCTTCGCCACTCCCAGGATTGCGTAGTAGTCACGTGCCACGGTTGTAGTGATCCTTCGGTCTCAGTTGGTGCCTGGCGGCGGGTGCTCTCACGATCGCGCGACGCGCGGGTGGACCGGCCGTCCCCGTCGTCGTCCCGGCTCGGTGTCGCGAGCGGCCGCCGTCGACGCTGCGGTGTGCCCGACAGCGATCATGGAGAAACAGCGATCATCGTTCGGCGAGCACCTCGCCGATGTACTTGGCAACGGCCGCCACCGAGGCGATGGTTCCCGGATAGTCCATCCGTGTGGGGCCGAGCACACCGACGCCGCCGAACACGGTTCCCGAAGCACCGTACCCTGTCGACACGACCGAGGTCCCACGCAGGTTCTCGGTCCGGGTCTCCTCGCCGATCTGCACCGTGACCTGGCCCATGTCCTGGGTCGTCGCCAAGATCTTGAGCACCACCACCTGCTCCTCGAGCGCCTCGAGAACGGTGTCCATCCCGCCGACGACGGGGGTGAAGTCGGCCGCCGACCGCGCGAGGTTCGACGTGCCGCCCAGCACCAGCCGGTCGTCACCGCGTTCGACGAGGGTCTCCACCAGCACGGTGGCGATGTTGAGCACCGCACCGCGCAGATCCTCGGGCGCGGAGTTGGCGAGCTCGGCCACCGCGGCCGACGCGGCTTCGAGCCGTTTGCCGTGCAGTGCGGCCGAGAACAGATCGCGCAACCGGGCGATCTCGTCCTCATCGTGGTCTTCGCTCAGCGCCACCATGCGCTGTTCGACCCGGCCGTTGTCGACGATGACGACCAGCAGCAGGCGCGACGGCGACAGGGTGACGACCTCGAGGTGACGCACGGTCGCCGCCGACAGCACCGGGTACTGGATGACCGCGACCTGTCTCGTCAGCTGGGCGAGGAGCCGCACCGAGCGCCGGAGCACGTCGTCGAGGTCGACGCCGGAGTCGAGCACCGAGAGGATCGCGCGGCGCTCGGCGGCCGACAGCGGCTTGATCTCGCTGATCCGGTCGACGAACATCCGGTAGCCCTTGTCGGTGGGTACCCGGCCGGAGCTGGTGTGCGGCTGGGTGATGTATCCCTCGGCCTCCAGGACCGCCATGTCGTTGCGGACGGTGGCACTCGACACCCCCAGCTGGTGTCGCTCCACGAGCGCTTTCGAACCGATCGGTTCCTGCGTGTCGACGTAGTCGGTCACGATCGCACGCAAGATCTCGAAGCGACGATCATCGGTGGTAGACACGCGGCACACCTCCTGACTCGGGTCCCTGCCATACAGTTGGGTGCGTTCCATAGTACGAAATGGGATCGCGATCACCGTGCCACGGCGCGGTGTCGCGCACTGACCGTCGACGCGTCGTCGCAGATCAGCAATCGTCGAGGCACGGGCGTCGGAGGAGTTCGCATGATCTTCAAGGGGGTGCGGGAGGGCAAGCCCTATCCCGACCACGGGCTGTCGACGCGTGGCTGGGCCAAGATCCCGCCGCGGCAACTCCGGCTCGACCAGCTGACGCCGATCACCAAGGTCCTCGCCCTGGACAAGCTCCTCAGCGAGGACTCCACCTTCTACGGCGACCTGTTCGCCCACGTCGTGCGGTGGGAGGGCGAGCTCTACCTGGAGGACGGACTGCATCGCGCGGTGCGGTCGGCGCTGCGCAACCGGCACATCATCCACGCGCGCACCCTCGACCTCGACGCCCTGGACCTGTCCGACGCGGCCAAACCCCTCGACGAGCAACTCGAGGACACCGCCGAGATCCCGGCACGCCGGCCCCCGGCCACACCCGACGGCCCCGGTGCGCATCGACGCGGCGCGCGATCGACGGGCTGGACGAGTCCGCCTCGCCCCGATCAGAGCTGGTAGGCCGACAACCGGCCCCGCGTCAGCCCCAGAGCACGCGGCGGATCACGCCGTCGGCCAGCAACCGACCCGCGGCGGTGAGCACGTAGGCGTCGTCGGCCGCGGTGAGCAGTCCGTCGGCCCGGAGCTGTTCGGCATGCGCGGTCTCGGCGTCGTCGAGGAGATCGCGCGGCAGTCCGCTGCGGCATCGGGTGGTCAGCATGACGGCCTCGAGGTGCCGATCCTCGGGGGTCAGCTGTTCTGCCGAAGCGATCGGCAAGACCCCGTCCCCCAGCGACTTCGCGTAGCGCGCGGGATGTTTGGCGTTCAGCCAGCGCACGCCGGCGACGTGGGAATGCGCCCCCGGACCGATGCCCCACCAGTCGTGGCTGTGCCAGTAGGCGATGTTGTGACGACACACCGATTTCTCGCCGCGCGCCCAGTTCGACACCTCGTACCAGTCGAGTCCGTCCGCACGCAGACGACGGTCGAGGATCTGATAGCGGTCGGCAAGGACGTCGTCGTCGGGTGCTGGCATCTCCCCGCGCCGGATGCGGCGGGCGAGCGCGGTGCCGTCCTCGACGATCAGCGCGTAGGCCGACACATGGTCGACCCCGGCGTCGAGCACCGCATCAACGGTGGCGTGCAGGTCGGCGTCGGTCTCGCCGGGCGTGCCGTAGATCAGGTCGAGGTTGACGTGGTCGAACCCGGCCGCTCGTGCCTCCCTGGCGGCCGCAACCGCCCGACCCGGGGTGTGCGTGCGATCGAGCAGCCGGAGCACGTGTGCGGCGGCCGACTGCATGCCGAGCGAGATGCGGGTGAAACCGGCGGAGCGGAGGTCGTCGAAGAACTCCGGCGAGGTCGACTCCGGATTCGACTCGGTGGTGATCTCGACGTCGTCGGACAGGTCGAAGTGGACCCGGACGGCGTCGAGGAGTCGTGTGAGGCCGTCGCCGCCGAGCAGCGACGGCGTGCCCCCGCCGACGAAGATCGTCGAGACCGGCCGGGTGGGGGCCAGCATCCGCGATGCCGCCTCGAGCTCGCGGGCGACCGCGTGCTGCCACGATTCCGGTGACGACGACGAACCGAGTTCGCCCGCCGTGTAGGTGTTGAAGTCGCAGTACCCACACCGGGTCGCGCAGAACGGGACGTGCAGGTACAGCGCGAGTGGTACGTCCGTGTCGACCTCGCGGCACGCAGCGGCGACCAGGTCGGCTGCGATGGTGGTGGTGTCGACGTTCACCGTTCCATGATGCCGATCGCGGCGACGTGGAAGGAAATCGTCGCCCCCATCGGGAACAGCGCAGTACTCGACGGCGTTGTGCGGCGCAGGCAGGCGTGGAGGCCGGCCTGGTTTCCATCATCATGATGGAAAATAACCCCAAGTAGACGAGCCGATAGGGAGCGTGGCACTATGGACCGCGTGATTTTCCCCGGGGTGTGGCTCGCAGCTCGCCGCCACATTGATCTCAAGCGCGTCAACAGCGCTTTCTGTCGCATCTAGCGACGTCTCGGCCCCGATTTGTCCCCGATTCCCTGGGGATGCCGGCACGTTTCAGCCCGTAACTCGTGCAACGAACGCCGGCCCTGTGCGCCGGCACAGGAGAGTTCATGACGTCCACCACCGACGCCCCCGCCGCTTCCGGTCCGGGTGCACCGAACGACGCTGCCGCTGCAGAGCCGGCCGCCGCGAAGCCCGCGCGCCCGGCCCGCAAGGCCCGTCCGACCAAGCGCCGCGCCGAGGGTCAGTGGAAGCTCGGTTATCGCGAGCCGCTGAACCCGAACGAGCAGGTCAAGAAGGACGACAACCCGCTCAACGTGCGTGCGCGCATCGAGAACATCTATTCCAAGCAGGGTTTCGACTCGATCGACAAACAGGACCTGCGCGGCCGGATGCGCTGGTGGGGTCTCTACACCCAGCGCGCCGAGGGTTACGACGGCACCTGGACCGGCGACGAGAACATCGACATCCTCGAAGACAGCCACTTCATGATGCGGGTGCGCTGCGACGGCGGTGCGCTCAACGTCGCTCAGCTGCGCACCCTCGGTGAGATCTCCACCGAGTTCGCCCGCGACACCGCCGACCTCTCCGACCGGGAGAACGTCCAGTACCACTGGATCCGCATCGAAGACGTCCCGACCATCTGGGAGCGCCTCGAGGGCGTGGGGCTGCAGACCACCGAGGCCTGCGGCGACTGCCCCCGCGTCGTGCTGGGTTCGCCGCTCGCCGGCGAGTCCCTCGACGAGGTCCTCGACCCCACCCCGGCCATCGACGAGATCGTGCGCCGCTACATCGGCGACCCGAAGTACTCGAACCTGCCGCGCAAGTTCAAGACCGCGATCTCGGGCCAGCAGGACGTGGTCCACGAGATCAACGACGTCGCGTTCGTCGGCGTCGTGCATCCCGAGCACGGCCCCGGACTCGACCTCTGGGTCGGCGGCGGACTGTCCACCAACCCGATGCTCGCCCAGCGCGTCGGCGCCTGGGTGCCGCTCGACGAGGTGCCCGACGTCTGGGAGGCCGTGGTCTCGATCTTCCGCGACTACGGGTACCGGCGTCTGCGCGCCAAGGCGCGGCTGAAGTTCCTCATCAAGGACTGGGGCATCGAGAAGTTCCGCCAGGTGCTCGAGGACGAATACCTGGGGCGCAAGCTGATCGACGGCCCGGCGCCGGAAAAGCCGGAGCGTCCGATCGACCACATCGGTGTGCAGAAGCTGAGCAACGGACTCAACGCGATCGGCTTCTCCCCCATCGCCGGTCGCGTCTCGGGCACGATCCTGACCAAGACCGCCGACGCGGTCGCCGCGGCCGGTTCCGACCGTGTGCGCTTCACCCCGTACCAGAAGCTGATCGTCCTCGACGTCCCCGACGACAAGGTCGAGTGGCTGATCGACGAGCTCAAGCCGCTCGGCCTGCACGGCCGGCCCACGCGGTGGCGCCGGAACCTGCTGGCGTGCAGCGGCATCGAGTTCTGCAAGCTGTCGTTCACCGAGACCCGCAAGCGCTCGCAGGTCCTCGCCCCGGAACTGGACGAGCGGCTGGCCGACATCAACTCGAAGCTCGACGTGCCGATCACGGTGAACATCAACGGCTGCCCCAACTCGTGCGGACGGTCGCAGATCGCCGACATCGGCTTCAAGGGACAGCTCGTCGAGGACGCCGACGGCAACCAGACCGACGGCTTCCAGGTCCACCTCGGCGGCAGCCTGGGCCTGGACTCGGGTTTCGGTCGCAAGTTGCGCCAGCACAAGGTGCTGGGCACCGAACTGGGCGACTACATCGAGCGCGTGGTCCGCAACTTCGTCGACCAACGCGAAGAGGGTGAACGGTTCGCGCAGTGGGCCGTTCGTGCCGATGAGGAGGCGCTGCGATGACCATCGAGACCACCACCCGTACGGGCCGGCGCTTCAGCGAGGACCAGCTGCGGGACATCGCCGAGAAGGGTGCTGCGGACCTCGGTTCCGACGCCACCCCGGAGGAATTGATCCGCTGGACCGCGCAGACCTTCGGCACCAACTTCGTCGTCGCGTCGAACATGCAGGACGCGGCCCTGGTCGACCTCGCGGTGAAGAACATCGACCGTGAGTTGCTCGACGGCGACCCGGTCAAGGTGCTCTTCCTCGACACCGGATACCACTTCGCCGAGACCATCGGCACCCGCGACGCCGTCGAGCAGGTCTATAACCATTCTGCCCCTCGCTTCGCTCGACCGGGCGTGGAGATGGTGAACCTGACCCCCGAGCACAGCGTCGCCGAGCAGGACGAACTGTTGGGCCGCAACCTCTTCGCCCGCGACCCGGGCGAATGCTGCCGACTGCGGAAAGTCGTGCCGCTCAAGGCCGGGCTCGCCGGGTACGACGCGTGGATCACAGGCATCCGTCGTGTGGAGGCACCGACTCGGGCCAACGCCCCGCTCATCTCCTTCGACGAGGGCTTCGGACTGGTCAAGATCAATCCGATCGCGGCCTGGTCCGACGAGACGATGCAGGACTACATCGACACCAACGGCGTGCTGGTGAATCCGCTCGTCGACGAGGGATACCCCTCCATCGGGTGCGCACCGTGCACCGCCAAACCCGAACCCGGATCCGATCCGCGCAGCGGCCGCTGGGCCGGTCGCGCCAAGACAGAATGTGGGCTGCACGCATGACCGTGACCGAAACACCGTCCGTTCCGGCGACGCCCGGCGTCGCCGCCCAGACGAGCGGCGCCGCCGCGGAGGCCGACGAGTTCACCACACTCGACGCCCTGGAGTCCGAGGCGATCCACATCTTCCGCGAGGTCGCGGGCGAGTTCGAGCGGCCGGTGATCCTGTTCTCCGGCGGCAAGGACTCCACCGTGCTCCTGCACGTCGCGCTCAAGGCGTTCTGGCCTGCGCCCCTGCCCTTCTCGCTGCTGCACGTCGACACCGGGCACAACCTGCCCGAGGTCCTCGAGTTCCGTGACCAAGTCGTCGAACGGCACAACCTGCGGCTGCACGTGGCCAAGGTGGAGGACTACCTCGCCGACGGCCGGCTCACCGAGCGCCCCGACGGGGTCCGCAACCCGCTGCAGACCATCCCCCTGCTCGACGCGATCACCGAGAACCGTTTCGACGCGGTGTTCGGCGGCGGTCGCCGCGACGAGGAGCGGTCGCGCGCCAAGGAGCGGATCTTCTCGCTGCGCAACGCCTTCGGCCAGTGGGACCCGAAGCGACAGCGCCCCGAGCTGTGGAACCTCTACAACGGCCGCCACGCCCCGGGCGAGCACGTGCGGGTGTTCCCGCTGTCGAACTGGACCGAGCTCGACATCTGGCGCTACATCGCTCGCGAGCAGGTGCTCCTCCCGTCGATCTACTACGCCCACGAGCGCGAGGTCTACCAGCGCGACGGCATGTGGATGACCTCGGGAGTCTGGGGCGGTCCCCGCGAAGGCGAAGAGGTGCAGCGACTCTCGGTGCGCTACCGCACCGTCGGCGACGGCTCCTCGACCGGCGCGGTCCTGTCCGACGCCACGGACAACGAGGCCGTGCTCGCCGAGGTCGCCGCGTCGCGGCTGACCGAGCGTGGCGCCACCCGTGGCGACGACCGGGTCTCCGAGGCCGCCATGGAAGACCGTAAGCGCGAAGGATATTTCTGATGAAGCACGCTCCTGATCTCCTCCGCATCGCGACCGCGGGCAGCGTCGACGACGGTAAGTCCACGCTCGTGGGCCGCCTGCTGTACGACACGAAATCCGTTCTGGCCGACCAGATCGACGCGGTCACGAAGGCGTCGGTGGACCGCGGTCTCGACACCCCGGACCTGTCGCTGCTCGTCGACGGGCTGCGGGCCGAGCGCGAACAGGGCATCACCATCGATGTCGCCTACCGCTACTTCGCCACTCCCGCGCGCTCGTTCGTGCTCGCCGACACCCCCGGGCACGTCCAGTACACCCGCAACACGGTGTCGGGTGCGTCGACTGCGCAGCTGGTGATCCTGCTCGTCGACGCCCGCACCGGCGTCGTCGCCCAGACCCGCCGCCACGCCGCGGTGATGGCCCTCCTCGGCGTGCCCCAGCTGGTGCTCGCGGTCAACAAGATCGACCTCGTCACCGATCAGGCGTCGGTGTTCGCCGAGATCTCCGCTGAATTCGCCGAACTCACCCGATCGCTGGGCTGGTCCGACGAGCAGGTCACCGCGATCCCGGTGTCGGCGCTGCACGGCGACAACGTGGCCCACCGCTCGGAGACCACCGCCTTCTACGACGGGCCGACACTCATCGAGCATCTCGAGACCGTGCCCAATCTGGTGGAGCGCAACGACGTCGGCCTGCGGTTCCCGGTCCAGTACGTCATCCGTCCCCGCACACCGGAACACCCCGACTACCGCGGTTACGCGGGTCAGATCGCCGCCGGCCGGGTCTCCGTCGGCGACGAGGTGGTCGTCCTGCCGTCAGGGCAGCGGACCACCGTCAGCCAGATCGACACCGCCGACGGCGAATTGCCCACCGCGCACACCGGACGCAGTGTCACGATCCTGCTGGCAGACGACGTCGACATCTCGCGCGGCGACCTCATCGCCGCCGCCGCTGACGCCCCGGAACCGTTGCAGCAGTTCAGCGCAACGGTCTGCTGGCTCGCCGAGAAACCGCTCCGCCCGGGCGCTCGCCTGCTCCTCAAGCACGGCACCAAGACCACCCAGGCGATCGTCGGTGCGCTCGACGCGCTGTTCGACGAGCAGAACCTCGCCCTGATGGAGGCTCCGGAGTCGGTGGAGCTCAACCAGATCGTGCGGATCTCGGTGCAGACCGCCGAGCCGATCCCGGCCGACGACTACCAGGTCAACCGGGAGTCGGGCAGCTTCCTGCTCATCGACCCGCAGGGCGGGAACACGCTGGCCGCGGGCCTCGTGGGCGACGCCTTGGCGCCGCTCCATCTCAAAGAGTTGGTGTGACACCGACTCTCGTCCTCGCCGCACACGGCAGTCGCGATCCGCGCTTCGGCGCGACCGCGCGCCGTGTGCGGAACGCCGTCGCGTCGAGCCTGCCCGGTGTCGAGGTGGTGCTCTCCTATCTCGACCTCGACGAGCCACTCGTGGGCGACGTCCTCGGACAGCTGGGCGGGTCGGATTCGCCGCACCACGGTCCCGTCGTCGTACCGATGCTGCTGTCGGCGGGGTACCACCACAAGATCGACCTACCGTCGATCATCGCGTCGCGACGACCGACCGCCCGGCAGACCGACGTCATGGGGACCCGGTCGTTGGCCGGGGCACTGGCGGACCGTCTGATCGAGGCCGGCCTCGGCCCGCACGACGGTGTGATCCTGTCCGCGGTCGGGTCCTCCGACCCGGCCGCCGATCGTTCGGTGCGCCTACGGGCGATCGAACTCTCGACACGGCTCCACCGTCCGGTCGAGGTGGTCTTCGCGACCAAGCTGGGGCCGCACGATCGCGCCGTCGTCTCGGCCGTGCGCCGACTCCGCGCCGGCGGTGCCCGACGTATCGCGGTGAGTCCGTACTTCCTGTCGGCCGGACTGCTCACCGAGCGAGTCGAGTCGGCGCTCGACGCCCTGGTCGACGACACCCTCGTCGCCGGTCCCCTCGGCACCCATCCGGACGTCATCGAGGCGATCGGGTCGCTCTACCGCACGGCGGCGGATCAACGAGCTGTCCCCGCCGGACATTGAACCGTCAGTTCGCCGCGCTGTGGGTCCCTAGGGAAACCCACAACCCCTGCTCCCTAATGCGGAAAGAAGCGACCCCCATTGCTCCCTGAGGTGCGAGGAGCGATAGCGACGAAGCCACGAAGGGTCTGGCGACCGGGGTTGCGAAGACCCTTCGTGACGCTCGCAAGCTCGCTCCTCAGGGAGCAGTAAAGTGGGCGCACCCTAAGGCGCAGCGAGTTCGTCATACTGCGCAGGGGCCGCAACACCACCCGCTCCCTGAGGAGGCCCGGAGCCTGCGGAGGGCCGTCACGAAGGGTTGCCGAACCCACAGATCAACCGGTGACGACCAGCTTGGGACGCTCAGCCCGTGACAAGCCAGGCGATGATGACCAGGACCAGCAGCGCGAGCAGCGCGAAGGTGACCGGCGAACGCAGTATCTTCTTCACAATCCGGTCCCGTCGTCGTCGGCGAAGCGGCGTCGGTCGACCAGCGTGGCAGCGGCGTCGACCAGCAGACTGAGCACGTAGGCGATGAGGATCGCCACCGGGATCACGACGGCGACGGTCACCAGCAACTGGGGCACGAAGGACAGGCCCGTGAGCCACTCCTCCACGCTGTCCCACCAGTCGAAGAACGCCGACACCTCATCACCCCGTCATCCGTGCATCCGTTCCCGCGGGGAGCCGTACACCCGTCCGCGGCATCTGCGTCGCTCCGAGTCCGTGATCACCGCCACTGTCTCGCTCACGGGAGCCGAGTGGCGTCGGCGAGAACCCGTCGCAATGATGGAACTCATGTCTGTCGCAGATGACTCCACCGTAACGTCCCTGCCGACCGTGCCGCCGCGGGCATCCGGGACCGCGGCCGACGTCTCCCCGGCGGCTCCTCCGGCTCCGTCGCACACGAGCGCCTTCCCGCCGATCGGCGACTACGCGTTCCTGTCCGACACCGAGACCAACTGTCTCATCGCGCGCAACGGCTCCGTCGAGTGGATGTGCATACCCCGGCCCGATTCCCCGAGCGTCTTCGGCGCCATCCTCGACCGTAGTGCCGGCCACTTCCGACTGGCGCCCTACGGCGTGAACGTCCCGGTGGATCGGCGCTACCTGCCCGGCAGCCTGATGGTCGAGACCACCTGGCAGACCGACACCGGCTGGATCATCGTCCGTGACGCACTGGTCATGGGTCCGTGGCACGACAACGAACGTCGTTCGAAGACGCACCGCCGGACACCCACCGACTGGGACGCCGAACACATCCTGCTGCGCACCGTGCGCTGCGTGTCCGGCACCGTCGAACTGCACATGAGTTGCGAACCTGCCTTCGACTACCACCGCGGGACGACGAAGTGGGAGTACTCGGGCCCGGCCTACGGCGAGGCGATCGCACAGGCCAAGGACACCGATGCCGACACGCCCACCCTGAAACTCACCACGGACCTCCGGCTGGGTCTGGAAGGTCGCGAAGCGCGGGCACGTACCCGGCTCGTCGAAGGCGACAACCGCTTCGTCGCACTCAGCTGGTCCCGGCAGCCGGCGCCGCAGAACTTCGAGGAAGCCGCCCAGAAGATGTGGGCGACAAGCGAGTCGTGGCGGCAGTGGATCAACATCGGCAGCTTCCCCGATCATCCGTGGCGCTCGCATCTGCAGCGTTCGGCCCTCACGCTGAAGGGACTCACCTACTCCCCGACCGGCGCGCTGCTCGCCGCCGCGACCACGTCGCTGCCGGAAACGCCTCAGGGCGAACGCAACTGGGACTACCGATATGCGTGGGTGCGTGACTCGACCTTCGCCCTGTGGGGTCTGTACACGCTCGGTCTCGACCGCGAGGCCGACGACTTCTTCTCCTTCATCGCCGATGTCTCGGGCATCACCAACGGGGAACGTCATCCGCTGCAGGTGATGTACGGCGTCGGCGGCGAACGCACCCTGGAAGAGGAAGAGCTGACCCATCTCTCGGGCTACGACGGCGCACGGCCGGTCCGTATCGGCAACGGCGCGTACAACCAGGCACAGCACGACATCTGGGGCACGATGCTCGACTCGGTGTACCTCAACATCAAATCGCACGAAGCGGTGCCGGAGACGCTGTGGCCCGTGTTGAAGGCCCAGGTCGAAGAAGCGATCAAGCACTGGAAGGACCCCGACCGCGGCATCTGGGAGGTGCGTGGGGAGCCGCAGCATTTCACGTCGTCGAAGGTGATGTGCTGGGTCGCGCTCGACCGCGGGTCACGCCTCGCGACGATGCACGGCGAGCAGGCGCACGCGCGCGAATGGGCGGCGATCGCGGAGGAGATCAGGGCCGACGTCCTGGCGCACGGGGTCAACGAGCGCGGGGTGTTCACCCAGCGTTACGGCGACGACGCGCTCGATGCCTCGTTACTACTCGTCCCGCTGCTGCGATTCCTGCCGCCGGACGACCCCCGGGTGCGCGCAACGGTTCTCGCGATCGCCGACGAACTCACCGAGAACGAACTGGTGCTCCGCTACCGGGTCGAGGAGACCGACGACGGTCTCAGCGGCGAAGAGGGTACGTTCACCATCTGCTCGTTCTGGCTGGTGTCGGCCCTCGTCGAGATCGGCGAACTGCCGCGGGCGAAGACGCTGTGTGAACGATTGCTGTCCTACTCGAGCCCGCTCAAGCTGTACGCCGAGGAGATCGACGCCAAGACCGGACAGCACCTCGGCAACTTCCCGCAGGCGTTCACCCACCTCGCCCTCATCAACGCGGTGATGCATGTGATCCGCGCCGAGGAAGCCGCCCACCAGGCCACCTTCCAGCCGGCGAATCACTGAGCACGACGAGCCGAAACGCGCTCAGTCCAACCGCCAGTCCTCGTAGGCGCGTGGGTCGTTGATCGGTTCGACATGCAGGGTCACGGTGAGATCGTCGACCGCGGCGCGGAGTTCGTCCTCGATCGTCTCGGCCAGATCGTGCGCGCGCTGCACCGACCAGTCACCGGGGACGAGCATGTGCAACTGGACGAACCGTTCATGGCCCGCCTCCCGGGTGCGGACGTCGTGGAAGTCGATCCGGTCGGCGCGGTGCCGTGCGAGGACTGCGTCGATCGCGGCGCGCTGGTCGTCGGGCAGCGCCGAGTCCATCAGCCCAGCACCGGATCGCCACACCAGCCGTCCGCCCACCACGAGGATGTTCACGGCCACCGCGATGGCGATCAGCGGGTCGAGCGGCAGCCAGCCGGTCGCGGCGACCAGGAACACACCGACCACCACGCCGGCCGTCGTCCACACGTCGGTCATGAGATGTTTGCCGTCGGCTTCGAGGGTCAGCGATCGATGACGTCGACCGGCGCGGATGAGCACCCAGCCGACGACCGCGTTGACCACCGTCGCGCCCACCGAGATCGCCAGTCCCATGCCGACTTCGTCCAGTTCCTCCGGGTGGAGCAGGCGGTCGACGGCCGTCGCGACGATGACGACCGCCGCGACGACGATCATCACCCCCTCGAACACCGCCGAGAGGTATTCCGCCTTGGTGTGCCCGAAGTTGTGGCTCCGGTCCGGCGGCTTCGCCGCCACCCGCAGCGCGACGAACGCACCGATCGCCGCAACGAGGTTGACGGTGGACTCCAGCGCGTCGGAGAGCAGACCGACCGAGCCGGTGACCCGCCAGGCGATCAGTTTGAGACCGATCACGACGATCGCGGTCACGATGCTCAGCACCGCGAACGCCGACAGGTCCCGGCGCGGGGTGCGCGTCGTCGTCATGACCGGGACCCGATCAGGCCGCGAGCCCCCGGCGCCGCAGCAGCGGTTCGATACGCGGCCGGCGACCGATCAGGCCCTCATGTGCGACAAGCGGATCCACGCTGTCGCCGCGGGAGAGAGTGGCGTCGGCGAACCGGCGGCCGTTCTCGCGACGCAACCCGCCCTCGGCAAGGAACCATTGCTCGGTCTCGGCGTCGAGTACCTCCGACCAGATGTAGCTGTAGTAGCCGGCGGAGTAGCCGCCACCGAAGATGTGGTTGAAGTACGAGCTCCGGTAGCGCGGCGGGATCAGCTCGGTGTGCAGGCCCGCGTCGGTGAGCGCCTGCGCCTCGAAGGCCTCGACGTCGGCCACCGCCTCGGCCTCCGCCACCGACAACCGGTGCCAGGCCAGGTCCAGCGAGGATGCGGCGAGGTATTCGATGGTGCCGTGCGCGGACTCGGCTCCCGCCGACTCCCGCGCCGCATCGGCGAGCTCGGCCGGGATCGGCTCTCCGGTCTCGTGATGCCGGGCGTAGTTCGCCAGCACGTCCGGGTGCAGCGCCCACATCTCGTTCACCTGCGACGGGAACTCGACGAAGTCCCGCGGTACCGACGTCCCGGATTGCGACGGGTAGTCGACCGACGACAGCAATCCGTGCAGGGCGTGCCCGAACTCGTGGAAGAGCGTGGTGAGCTGATCCATCGTGAGCAGACACGGTTGTCCGGCATCGGGTTTGGTCAGGTTCAGCACGTTCACGATGATCGGCTGGGTGTGCAGGACCGACGACTGGTCGACGATGTTGTTCATCCACGCCCCGCCGCGTTTCGACGGCCGGGCGAAGAAGTCGCCGAGGAAGAGCCCGATACCGACGCCCGCGTCGTCGCGTACCTCCCAGGCGCGCACATCCGGGTGGTACAGCGGGAGATCGGTGATCTCCCGAAAGGTCAGGCCGTACAGCTTGTTCGCGGCGAAGAAGACACCCCTGGTCAGCACCGCGTCCAGTTCGCAATAGTTCGCGAAGTCGTCGAGCGGCACCGCCGAGTGCGACCGCTTCTCCCGATCGAGCCAGAAGGTGAGATCGGCGGGGCCGATCGGCGCGTCACCCGCGAACTCGGTGAGCCGGGTGAGTTCTCGGCCACCGGCACGCATGGCCGAGGAGTTGAGCTCGCGCAGCATGTCGTCGACGGCCCCCGGGTCCGGCGCCGTCTGCTCGGCGATCACGTATTCGGCGTGGTCCCGGTAGCCGAGCATCTCTGCTCGGCGTGCCCGCAGGCGGACGATCTCGAGGACCAGTTCCCGGGTGTCGTGTTCGTTGCCTCGGGCGCACCGCCCCACCGACGCGTCGAACACCCGCCGGCGCACATCGGCATTCGTCAATTCGGTGAGCACCGACTGACTCGTCGGCAGTTCGAGCGTGAGGAGGTATCCGCTGTCGTGCCCGGCCTCGCCGGCGGCACGGCGGGCGGCGGCGATCTGTCCGGCCGACAGACCGTCCAGTTCGGCGGCATCGTCGACGAGCACCGCCGAGTCATTGGTGTCGTCGAGGATCTTCTGGGAGAACGTCGTCGTGAGATAGGCCAGGCGAGAAGCGATCTCCCGCATCTCACGCTGTGCGTCGGGGTCCAATCCGGCTCCGGCGCGGACCGATTCCCGGTACCGCTTGTCGAGCAACCGGCGCTGGGCTTCGGTGAGATCGAGTTCGTCGGCGCGCGAATGGAGGTCGGAGATCCGTTCGAAGAGAACCGGATTCATCGCGATCGTGTTCGCATGATCGGTCAGGAGCGTCGACAGCTCCTGGGAGATCTCGTTTCGTCTGGGGTTCGTGTCGGGCCCGACGAGGTTGAAGAAGATCCCCGACGCCCGGGCCAGGTCGCGCCCCGACAACTCCAGGGCCTCGATCGTGTTGGCGAAGGTCGGTGCCGCGGGGTCGGCCGCGATCGCCTCCACCTCGGCCACATGCGACGCCATCGCTTCGGTGAACGCCGGCAGGAAGTCGTCGTCGGAGATCGACGCGAAGTCGGGGAGGTCGTAGGGCAGGCCGCTTTGCGCCAGTA
>ERZ501064.32-NODE-32-length-38919-cov-9.965058_pt1 | contig 38919 bp, 36 predicted proteins | sample MGYA00510851_ERZ501064 | MGnify/ENA primary metagenome ERZ501064 (study PRJEB25958, sample SAMN03398529) | human skin metagenome | study: EMG produced TPA metagenomics assembly of the Human Skin Microbiome Metagenome (human skin metagenome) data set. | reverse complement strand
TTCTTTCGTAGTCCACGACGGCCGCCAGGCCGCAGGTACTGAGGTGCGAGGAGCGTTAACCGCCGGGCCGAGCAAGCGACGAAGGAGCGCGTCGAGATCGACGAGCCTCGAGGGGTTTGCGACGCATCTCACCATGACCCTTCGTGACGGCCTCCGCAAGCTCCGGCCTCCTCAGGGAGCAGTAGTTGGGCCCGCTCCGAGCACAACGAGTTCTTTCGTGGTCCTCCGTCGGCCGCGAGACCGCGTCCTACTCTGACTGATGAACCCCAACTCGACTGATGGACTTCGATCGAAGTCCATCAGTCGAGTTCGGGTTCACCAGTCGCACGGCATGTCCGTCCTCGATCCGGCCCATCGCCACGATCAGGCGTCGGCGGTCTCGGTCCGTGCCGGTTCGGCTGCTGCGCGCTTCCCGTTCTGGAACAGCAGCGGGTAGAGGAGACCGCCGATCAGTCCGCCGATCAGCGGCGCCAGCCAGAAGGCCCACAACTGACCGGGTGCGCCGTTGCCGTTGAAGAAGGCGACCGCCGTCGAACGCGCCGGGTTGACCGACGTGTTGCTGATCGGGATCGAGATCAGGTGGATGAGCGTGAGGCACAGGCCGATGGCCAGTGGGCCGAATCCCGCGGGAGCGCGTCCGTCGGTCGCGCCGAGGACCACGATGAGGAAGAACGCCGTCAGCAGGATCTCCGCGATGAGGACCGCGGTGAGCGAGTAGTTGCTGGGGGAGTGTTCGCCGAATCCGTTGGCGGCCATGTTGCCCTCGGCCTCGAACCCGGGTTGGCCCTTGGCGATGAGGAAGAGCATGAGGCCGGCCAACAGGCCACCCACGACCTGCGCCACCCAAAAGGTGGGCAGCTCTTTCCAGGAGAGCCGGCCGCTGACGGCGGCGCCCAGCGTGATCGCGGGATTGAAGTGTGCGCCGGAGACGTGCCCCACCGCGTAGGCCATCGTCACGACGGTGAGACCGAAAGCCAGAGAGACACCGAGGAACCCGATTCCGACCTGGAAGGTGTCCTGGCCGTCCTCGGACTGGGCGATCTGCTTGGCGGCGTAGATCGCGCTGCCGCATCCGCCGAAGACCAACCAGAATGTTCCGAAGAACTCAGCCGCGAGTCGTGCTGCGGGCGACGGGGAAGGCATGAACGTCCTTTCGCTGGCGACTTGGCCGGCGAGGCGCGCCAAGTGCCTTGCCCTTCGAGTGGCTCACACAGTAGCCGTGCCGCCGGAAACTGGCAGCATTATGGCAAATCGTGTGCAGTTCAACGAAGAAATGGTCGTCGAAGCTCGTCACCGATCGCGGAATCGCGCGGCGATTGCCGCGCTCATCGTCTCGGGAGCGTCTTCGGACACGAAGTGCTTGGCGTCCGGGAGCTCGACGACCTCCAGGTCGGAGAAGGCCGCGCGAATCTTGGGGATGCAGCGTCGCGGCCGGAAAACGATGTCCCTCATCCCCCATACGGCGAGTGCCGGCCTATCGCCCAGACGGAGCGGGACATCCGCGGCCAACTGCTCGAGGAGTGGTCTCGCCGAGCGGATCTCGCCGGGCATGACCAAGAGTCCATATCGGGCGTCGGGACTCGGTTGCACCCGCCGATAGTGCTCGGCCTCCGCGTTGGTCAAGGTCGGCCCGAACCTGCCGAGCAGTACGCCTTCGACGAGCAGATTCTGTTCGAGGATGCACTGTCGCAACGGACGACTGCTCATGACCGCGCTGAACAATCGATTCGGTAGCAGATCGATCGGCCAGAACGCGGTGTTCGCGAGAACGATCCCGCCCACGCGTTCGGCGCGGGGGACTGCCGCACCGAGTCCGATGGGTCCACCCCAGTCGTGACCCACCAGGACGAAGTCGTCCAAGGAGAGGTGGTCGATCAGCTCGCCGAGGACAACCGTCAGCTCGGCGATGGTGTAGCCGAACCCGTCGGGGCGAGTGGACAGCCCGAAGCCGGGGAGGTCCAGGGCGACGCAGCGAAAACGATCGCGCAGCCCGGTCACGATGTGCCGGTAGAGGAAGCTCCAGGTGGGGGAGCCGTGACACATCAGGACAGGTCGCCCGACGCCTTCGTCGATGTAATGAAGCCGTCCGACCGACGATTCGAACCATCGTGACTCGAAGGGATACAGTGTTGGGTCGGGTACGAAATCGATTTCCACTGGCGTCTCCGTCCACCGCGATGCATCGGGCTCTACACATGTAGAGACTACGGGACGATCCGCTACATCTGTAGTATCTCGCGCATGTCTGCGGATTCGACCAGTGGAGGCGGGCGTCGGGATGTCATCGCCGATGCCGGCATCCGAATCATCGCCCGCGACGGTGTCCGCGCACTCACCCATCGGGCTGTCGATCGGGAGGCGCGGTTGCCGCTGGGGTCGACCTCCTACCATGCGAGGACCCGGATCGCGCTGATCGAGCTCATCGTCGACGCACTGGCGGCCCGCACCCGGATCGACACCGAGGCATTGGTGATGACAGATGAAGGGGTCGACCACGACGGACGGGTTCCGGTCGACGAACTGGCCGGATCGCTGTCGGAATTGGTCGACACCCTCGCTGCCAGACACGACGACATGCGCGCCCGTTACGCGCTCATCCTCGAACTCGACGATCTGCCCGCCATTCGCCAAAGGTTGACGGGTCGGTCCGACGTCGAGGACGTGGCACGACTGGTGGCGACGCGTTCGCTCGCCGGTGCCGGCCTGCCGAATTCGGGCGTCGAGGTCGAAGATCTACTCGCGATCACGGATTCACTGGTGTTCTACCGCACCGCCATCAACCCGGCAGTCGACATCCGGCGCATTCTGGACCAGTACCTCCGGGGCGCCATCGTCGGGTGACCTCGCATTCGCAGTCGCCGTCATCGCCGGTTGACGAATGTTGGGCTTCCTTTCCGCGTCCAGTTCGGCCCGACGGGTGGTCAGAGGTCACGGTTGAACGTCGTGTGCATCTCCCAGAACAGGATCTCGGCCTCGGACGTCGCGGTGACACCGACCGCGCCCTCATCGATGGTGCGCAGCGCGTCGCCCTCGACGAGTCGGATGCCGTCGTCCAGCTCGACACCGCCTCGCGCAACGTAGAGATGTCCGTACGGTGCCGGGGGAAGGGCGACCGACTGTCCGGAACCGATCCGGGCCACGTGCAGTGCCGCGAACGGGTTGCCGATCGAGATCGCATCTGTGCCCGCGTGTTCGGGCCTGCCGGAGACCACCGTGACCAGCCCGCCGGTCGCGAGATCGGCGCTGAAGTCGCGTTCGGCGTAGCCGGGTTCACCTCCACCGTGCTCGGGCGCCACCCACATCTGCACGACGCGCAGGTCCCGGTTCTCGCTGCGCCGTGACGCATTCGCCTCAGTGTGGGTGATCCCGCGGCCCGCGCTCATCCGCTGCGCGACGCCCGGCGTGATCACGCCGGTGTTGCCGAACGAATCACGATGAGTGACAGCACCTTCGAGTACCCAAGTGACGATTTCGGCGTCCCGGTGGAAGTGGGCGTCGAAACCTTCACCGGCGTCGACGCGATCGTCGTTGTGCACCAGCAGGACTCCGTGGGCGTTCGCCGCGAGATCGAAGTTGCCCGTGACGGGGAAGGACTGGCGGGAATCGAGCCACCCGCTCCGGAAGATGTGCCGCTCGGTACCCGGGATGACCTGCCGCGACGGCACGGTCCTGATAGATGGCTCGCTCATCGTGACTCCGATCTGGTCCTCTGGACCCCGCCGGCACAACCGTCACGTCGCCGACCCTATTCCGGTGTGCGATCGTGCCGCGGTCGTCAATCGAGAAGGTTGACCGCGTTGGCCACCACCAGGCTGAGGATGACGATCGACAACAGCGACTGCGACGCCATCGCCAGCTTCGCACGACGCGACAGCGGCATCACGTCGGTGGGGCTGAAGGCAGTCGCGTTGGTCAGGGCCAGATAGAGGTAGTCGAAGAACACGGGACGCCATCCCGGCGGTGCCAGTCGGGGCTCGAGGTGTTGCGGAAAGGCGAGGTCCGGGTATGCGGCCGGACGCAGGTGCCGGTTCACCGGACCGCCGCCGTCGAGCTCCCAGTAGAGGAATGCGAACGCGATGACGGTCTGCAGCCAGACGAGAGCCCCGGCGACCAGCAACTGGTTCGCCGCCGCGGTCTGCGGATCTCCGTGCAGCAGGTCCCACACGAGTCGTCCCGCTCCCCACGCCGCACCTGCGGCGATGGCGACGACCAGCCCCACGGAGAGGCTGCGGACCCACCGGCCGGGCCGGTCGATGCGACCGGGGTCGACCACGATCAGTGTCAGCAGGACCAGCCCCTCGATCGCGGGTAGCAGCCAAGCGGTACCGGCGGCGTAACGCGCGGGCAAGAGGAACGGGATCGCCATCGCGACCAGTACGAACGCCGATGCGGTCCAACGCTGCTCAGCTCGGGGCAGGTTCTGCGCGGGAACGTGGTCGTCGTCGTTCATCTGGCGGCCTCCGGTCGGGGGAGCCGACACGTTCCGCCAACATCGTTGACTCAGCGGGCCCGGCCGGTACTGTGTTCTTCATCACATAGGCAGGAAGGGATGTGCCATGATACCGACCGAGATGAAGGAGCTGCATCGGAGTATAGGTGCGCTACGGCATCACATGACCACGCTGCAGACGCAGTACGGCGATGTAGACGCGGTTCGGCGAATGTCCAACGATCTGGATCGGCTGGAGATCGACCTTCACGACTTCGAGCACGCACCGCCACCGCTGCTGCAGACGAAAGTCGGGCGAGACCAGGTGATCTATGTGCCTGACTGCAAGTCGGACGAGTCGGCCTGGCTGGGTGCGCAAGACGAAGGGCTGGGCTTTCATTCGCGTGAGCGCACGAAGTGAGCGCCCCCGCGACTGAGCGGGACACAGTCGGGGTCTTCTCTCCGGGCCGCGCGCGAATCCTGGCCCGAACTCTCCGCCAGGACAGGTGGTGGCTGTCGCCGCTGCTGACAGTCGTGGGTCTCGCGGCCTTCGTCATCTACGCGACGATACGGTCTTTCGTGCGCACCGCCTATTACGCCGCGGACTATCACTACCTCTCGCCGTTCTATTCGCCGTGCCTCAGCGAGTCGTGCGTGCCCGGGGCGAGTCATTTCGGTACCCCCTTCCCCGAACTCCCGATGTGGATTCCGCTGGCATTCCTCTCGCTGCCGTTCCTGCTCGGGTTCCGACTGACCTGCTACTACTACCGCAAGGCCTATTACCGGTCGGTCTGGCTGTCGCCGCCTGCCTGCGCCGTCGCCGAACCCCACAGTCGGTACACCGGCGAGACGCGACTGCCGCTCATCATCCAGAATTCGCACCGGTACTTCTTCTACGTGGCCGTAATCATCTCGGTGATCAACACCTACGACGCGATCGTCGCCTTCCACGGTGAAGGCGGCGGTTTCGGCTTCGGGCTGGGCAACGTGATCCTCGTCGTCAACGTGCTCCTGCTCTGGACCTACACGGTGTCGTGCCACTCGTGTCGCCACGTGACCGGCGGCCGGCTCAAGCACTTCTCGAAACATCCGGTGCGGTACTGGGTCTGGAGTCAGGTGTCGAAGCTCAACACCCGGCACATGCAATTCGCCTGGATCACGCTCGGGACTTTGGTGCTCACCGACTTCTACATCATGCTCGTCGCCAGCAACACCATCTCGGACCTGAGGTTCGTGGGTTGACCGAGTGACAACACAACGCCTGTGGTGCAGCCGTTCTCAACGTTGGGAGTCCCGATAGATGACCGAGCCGGAACGCTACGAGTACGACGTCGTTGTCATCGGTGCGGGCGGTGCCGGGTTGCGGGCGGTCATCGAGGCCCGCGAGCGCGGCTACTCGGTGGCCGTGGTGTGCAAATCGCTGTTCGGCAAGGCCCACACGGTCATGGCCGAAGGCGGATGTGCCGCCTCGATGGGCAACGCCAACTCGAAAGACAACTGGCAGACGCACTTCCAGGACACGATGCGAGGCGGCAAGTTCCTGAACAACTGGCGCATGGCCGAGTTGCACGCCAAGGAGGCCCCGGATCGCGTCTGGGAGCTCGAAACCTATGGCGCCCTGTTCGACCGAACCGCTGACGGGCGCATTTCGCAACGCAACTTCGGCGGCCACACCTATCCTCGACTCGCTCATGTCGGCGACCGCACCGGGCTGGAGCTCATCCGGACGATGCAACAGAAGATCGTCTCGCTGCAGCAGGAGGACTACGCCGCCACCGGTGACTACGAGTCGCGCATCAAGGTGTTCGCCGAATGCACGATCACCGAACTGCTGAAGGACGGCGACGCGATCGCCGGTGCGTTCGGGTATTGGCGCGAGTCCGGCCGCTTCATCGTGTTCGAGGCGCCCGCGGTGGTCGTCGCCACCGGCGGGATCGGCAAGTCGTTCAAGGTGACGTCGAATTCGTGGGAATACACCGGCGACGGGCACGCTTTGGCACTGCGAGCCGGCGCGAGCCTGATCAACATGGAGTTCGTCCAGTTCCATCCGACCGGGATGGTGTGGCCGCCCAGCGTCAAGGGCATCCTCGTGACCGAGGGCGTTCGCGGCGACGGTGGAGTTCTCAAGAACACCGAGGGCAAGCGCTTCATGTTCGATTACATCCCACCGGTCTTCAAAGGTCAGTACGCCGAGACCGAAGAGGAGGCCGACGAATGGCTGGCGGACAACGACAGCGCCCGGCGAACACCGGACCTGCTGCCGCGCGATGAGGTCGCGCGGGCGATCAACGAGGAGGTCAAGGCCGGACGCGGCACCGAGCACGGCGGCGTCTACCTCGACATCGCGTCCCGCATGCCCGCCGAGGAGATCATGCGCAGGCTGCCGTCGATGCACCACCAGTTCAAGGAGCTCGCCGACGTCGACATCACCGCCGAACCGATGGAGGTGGGGCCGACCTGTCACTACGTGATGGGCGGGATCGAGGTGGATCCGGACACGGCCGCGTCACGGGTTCCGGGCCTGTTCGCGGCCGGCGAGTGTTCCGGCGGGATGCACGGTTCGAACCGGCTCGGCGGAAACTCGTTGTCGGACCTGCTGGTCTTCGGACGGCGGGCCGGCCTCGGCGCGGCGGCGTACGTCGAATCGCTGACGACCCGTCCCGCGGTCTCCGCCGAAGACATCGACCGGGCGGCTGCGTCCGTGCTGGCGCCCTTCGATCCGCCGGCCGAGGGCAAACCGGAGAACCCCTACACGCTGCACACCGACCTCCAGCAGGCCATGAACGATCTGGTCGGGATCATCCGCAAAGAGGACGAGATGCAGGAAGCGATCGGCGTGCTCGCGGACCTGCGAAAGCGCCTGGGCGGCATGCAGGTCGAGGGACATCGTCAGTTCAATCCGGGCTGGCATCTCGCAGTCGACCTACGAAACATGCTGCTGGTCTGCGAGTGCGTCGCGAAGGCCGCACTCATGCGCACCGAGAGCCGCGGTGGTCACACCCGCGATGACCATCCGTCCATGGACTCGAACTGGCGCAATGCGCTGCTGGTGTGCACCGCGGACCTCGACGGGGACGACGCCGCGGTGCCGGATGTCAGCGTCGTGCGCACTGAACAGACGCCGATGCGGCCGGACCTCCTGGAGCTGTTCGAGTTCCCCGAGATCGAGAAGTACTACACGGCGGCCGAGATAGCCGGTCATCCCGGCGCCGGTGGCGAGCGAGCCGAGGGGCATTCGGAGGACTGACATGGGATACGACGCAAAGTTCCGGATCTGGCGCGGCGACACCGACGCCGGCGGTCTCGAGGACTACACGGTGATCGTCAACGAGGGCGAGGTGGTGCTGGACATCATCCACCGCCTACAGGCGACGCAGGCCCCGGATCTCGCGGTGCGCTGGAACTGCAAGGCGGGCAAGTGCGGATCGTGTTCGGCGGAGGTGAACGGGCGTCCCAAACTGCTGTGCATGACCAGGATGTCGACGTTCACCGAGGACGAGGTCGTGACGGTGACCCCGATGCGCACGTTCCCGGTGATCCGCGACCTGGTCACCGATGTCTCGTTCAACTACGCCAAAGCCCGTGAAGTGCAATCGTTCACACCGCCGCCGGGTCTGGCGCCGGGGGAGTACCGGATGAAGCAGGTCGACGTGCAGCGTTCGCAGGAGTTCCGCAAGTGCATCGAGTGCTTCCTGTGCCAGGACACCTGCCATGTCGTGCGCGATCACGAGGACAACAAACAGAACTTCTCCGGGCCGCGTTTCCTGATGCGCGTCGCCGAACTCGACATGCACCCCCTGGACGTGGCCGAACGCCGCGACTCGGCGCGCACCGAGCACGGACTGGGCCTCTGCAACATCACCAAGTGCTGTACCGACGTCTGTCCCGAGCAGATCAAGATCACCGACAATGCGCTGATCCCCATGAAGGAGCGAGTTGTCGACCGCACCTACGACCCGCTGGTGTGGTTGGGCAACAAGCTCTTCCGACGTTAACGGACCCATACGCAGTATCGTCTTCGACGAACTCCCGTTCCCCGGTGCGCGGCGCGCGCGGGCCACCCGCTCGAGGCCAGATGTCGCACAACGTTGCGCCCAGAGCAACGACTCACTACATCTACAGGGGTGACCGCACCGCCGTCATCGACGGTGCGCTCCGCCTCACCTACGCCGACCTGTATCGGCGGGTCGGGCACGTCACCGCCGCGCTGGAGGCGCTCGGCGTCAGGCCGGGTGACCGCGTGGCCGCCCTCTGTGCGAACAGTGCGGTCATGCTCGAACTGCACAGCGCCGTGCCCGCGCACGGTTCGGTGTTGGTGCCGCTGAACATCCGGCTGTCCGAACCCGAGCTCGTCTACATCCTGGAGCACAGCGGTGCGACGCTCCTTGTCGCGACCGTCGAGTTCGCCGACCGTGCAAGGGCGGTCGCCGAATCGGTGGGGATCCGGGTCGTCGTGGGCGGTTCAGCGGACGGCGCGGACGAGTACGAGTCGCTGCTCGCGCAGGCCGGGGCGCCGGTTCGGCGGGAGACCGACGAGCGGGGGTTGCTGGCGATCAACTACACCTCGGGGACGACGGGCCGTCCGAAGGGCGTGATGTACCACCACCGCGGCGCGTACCTGCAGTCCTTGGCGATGGCGTACCACTCCGGTCTCGGACCGGGCTCGACATACCTGTGGACCCTACCCATGTTCCATTGCGACGGTTGGTGTTTCACCTGGGCCGTCATCGCCGCGGGTGGTACGAACCTCTGCCTGCGCAGCATCGACACCGGACGGATCTGGCGCCACCTCACCGAGGACGGGGTGACTCACTTCAGCGCGGCTCCCACGGTGCTCACCATGATCGCGGAGGACCCGTCCGCGGCACGGCTCGACCGCGTCGTCCGGGCTGCGACGGGAGGTGCACCGCCATCTCCCGCGCTGCTCTCGCGGATGGCCGGGCTCGGCATCGAGATCACCCATCTTTACGGGATGACCGAGACGTTCGGCCCGATCGTCGTGAACGAGTGGCAGCCTCAGTGGGACGACGCCACGGACGACGAACGCGCCGTACGCAAGGCACGGCAGGGGATCGGGAACATCGTGGCAGGGCGGGTTCGGGTGGTGTCCGACGAGGGACGAGATGTCCCGTCCGACGGCGAGACCATCGGTGAATTGGTGGTCCGCGGCAACAACGTGATGCTCGGCTACTACCGCGACCCTGCGGCGACGGCCGCGGCCACCGTCGACGGCTGGTTGCGAACCGGTGATCTCGCGGTCATGCACGCCGACGGGTACGTCGAGATCCGGGACCGCAGCAAGGACGTCATCATCTCCGGCGGTGAGAACATCGCGTCGGTCGAGGTGGAGCGGGTCCTGGACAGCCACCCCGACGTCGTCGAGTCGGTGGTGGTCGGCCGCACCGACGAACGGTGGGTTGGGTCCCGATCGCCTACGTCTCGGTGCGGCCCGGTTCCGCAGTGTCCGCCGACGACCTGATCGAGTTCGCGCGGAGCACTCTCGCCCGGTTCAAGGTGCCGAAGGAGATCGTGTTCGCCGAGCTCCCCAAGACCTCGACGGGCAAGATCCAGAAGAACGTGCTCCGCAGTCAGGGATGACGACGCCGCCATGATAGTGCCAATGGTGACTGTTACGGTCACCGTTGACACTGTCAATCGTGGATAGGTACGCACACCATGACCGAACGGTCCTCCTGGGAAGACGACGATCTCACCGCGCTGCGGGATCTCGCACGTAGCTTCTGTGAGAAGGAGATCCAGCCGAACACCGAGAAGTTCATCGAGCAGCACCATGTCGACCGCGACCTGTGGAACAAAGCCGGTGACCTCGGCCTGCTCTGCATGTCGATTCCCGAAGAGTACGGCGGCGGCGGTGGCACCTTTGCGCACGAGGCCGTGCTCATCGAGGAGCAGGCGCGCGTCGCCGACAGCTCGTGGGGCGTCAGCCTGCACAACGGCATCGTCGCGCACTACATCCTCGAGTACGGCTCGGAGGAGCAGAAGAAGACCTGGTTGCCCAAGATGGCCAGTGGCGAGGCGGTGGGCGCCATCGCGATGACCGAACCGGGTACCGGGTCGGATCTGCAGAACGTGAAGACGAAGGCGATCAAGCAGGGCGACGAGTACGTCATCGACGGCTCCAAGACCTTCATCACCAACGGTGGTCAGGCCGACATCATCATCGTCGTCGCCAAGACCGACGTCTCCGAGGGAGCCAAGGGCATCTCGCTCATCCTGGTCGAGGCCGAGCGCGAAGGTTTCCGACGCGGCCGGGTACTCGACAAGATCGGCCAGCGAGGGCAGGACACCTCGGAGCTGTTCTTCGATGGTGTGCGCGTCCCCACCTCGAACCTCCTCGGCCCCGAAGAGGGCCAGGGCTTCGTCCAGCTGATGATGCAGCTCCCGCAGGAACGGCTGATCATCGCGCTGGCCTCGGTGGCCGGCATGGAGAAGGCCGTCTCCGAGACCATCGCCTACACCAAGGACCGCACGGCATTCGGCCGGCCGATCTTCAGCTTCCAGAACACGAAGTTCAAACTCGCCGAGGCGGCGACCGAGGCACGGATCGCGCGCGTGTTCGTCGATGACTGCATCAACAAGCACATCAAGGGCGAGCTCGACATCCCGACCGTCGCCATGGCGAAGTGGTGGACCAGTGACCGGGCCATGGTGGTCGCCGACGAGTGCCTGCAGCTGTTCGGCGGGTACGGCTACATGAACGAGTACCCGATCGCGCGTCTGTGGGCCGACAACCGCGTCCAGAAGATCTACGCGGGCACCAACGAGATCATGAAGGAGATCATCGCCCGGACGTTGTGACGCCACCTCTCGTACGGCAGAGACGGCCCCGGTGATCTGATCACCGGGGCCGTCGCTCACCCGTCCGGTTTCCGGTTCGTTCCGAATGTCTGGGGACCGGGGCAGTGTGACCAAGCCGATGATTCGTCAGCGAGACGAACGGATATACCAGGAGCTGGGGTCGGCCGGTTGTCCGCGAGGGGAGTCGATACACACGATGACAGCACACCACCAGGTCGCTCGACCACAGCGAAGTGCGTATGACGTCGAGTGACACCGTGCTGGTGGACGGGCGGACCCGACACTACGGCGAGTTCTACGGCGTCACCGAGGCGCAGATGAACGATGACGAGCAGCTGCTCGTCGTCTGGGGAAACTGCCAGGCCGAAGCGCTGCGGATCGTGCTGTCCAGCTCCCCGGACCTTCCGTTCCGCACCATTCGAGTCCCACCGGTCCACGAACTCGAGTCCACCGACATCGCTCATGTCGAACGCCTCGTCCGCCGGGCCGCGGTCATCGTCTCTCAGCCGGTACGTGCCCGATACCGGGGGCTCCCGATCGGTGGACCCGACCTCGCGGAGATAGCACCGGCCGCGACCGTCGTGGTGTGGCCGGTCATCCGCTACAGCGGGTTGTTCCCGTTTCAGGTCATCGCCCGACATCCCGCGCAACCGTCCGCGGTACCCGCTGCTGTTCCCTACCACGATCTCCGGACCGTCCTGGCGGTCAGAGCCGGCCGGACCCGCTTCGACGAATGGGATGTCGAGGTCTCCGCCGACCGCTTCCGGGAGGCCGCACAGTGGAGTGTGGCCCAGCTCGAGGTCCGCGAGCGGCGGCACTGCGACGTCGGGATCTCCGACATCCTGCTCGACGTCGGGGCCGACGCCGCACATACGATCAACCATCCCGGCAACCGGGTACTACTGACCCTCGGCGGTCGGATTCTCGAGGCGCTCGGGGCGTCGGCGCCGGTCCCGCCGTCACGCGACCTGCTCGGCAACATCCGGGCGCCGCTGGAACGACGGGTGATCGACGCGCTCGGTATCCAGGCGACCCCGCGAGCGTCCTGGGACGTCGGCGGTGCGGTGCTGACCGAGGAAGAGGTGCACCGCAGTCAGATGCAGTGGTACGCAGAGCATCCCGAGTTCATCGACGCCGTGCTGGACCGGTACGGCGATCTCATCGAGATCCTGGGAATGTCATGACGAGCCCAGTGGGGCACCTCCTCGTCGGACCCCGCTCGCACGGTGTGGTGCGGTATGCCCAGTCTGTCTTCGACGCGGTGACGGCCCAGGGTGGCGATCATCGACTCGTACACGTCCGCACGCGCTGTGCCGGCGTGTCCTCGGTTCTGGCCGAGTGCGCACACGTGCACATGCACGTGACCGACCGTCTGTTCGGACACACTCCGTTGCGAGCGCGGGACAACCTGCTCGCCATGATTGCGGGGCTCCGACGCCCGGTCTCGGTGACGTTGCACGATCTGCCGCAGCCCTCGGATGGACGGGCAATGCCGGCCCGCATCGAGTTCTTCCGGGCGGTGGCCCGATCTTCGGCGGGCGTGATCGTGTCCAGCCGACACGAGGCGTCGCTCTTCGCCGAGTATGTCGACGCGTCGATCGAGGTGGAGGTCGTGCCGCTGATGTTCGACGCCGTCCGTGCCCACCAGCCCTCGGACTCAGACGAATTGACCGTCGGTGTGCTCGGCTACCTGTATCCGGGGAAGGGTCACATCGAGACGCTCAGAGCGATGGCCGGTCTCGATCCGTCGGTCGGCTTCGTGGCGCTCGGAACTCCGTCGCCCGGCCACGACGATCTCGCCGACGACCTCGCGAAGCTCGCCGCGGACACGGGGAGGCGATGCACGATCACCGGCTACCTGACCGACGACGAACTCCGCCGGGCGTCGGCGGACGTCACGGTTCCGGTCGCATACCACCGGCACATGTCGGCATCCGGTTCGATCAATTCCTGGATCTCGGCCGGACGTCGTCCACTGGTTCCGCGGACCGCCTACACCGAGGAACTCGCCGCTCGGTCGCCGGGCGTGCTCACGATGCACGACAACAACGACGCGGCGCTTCGGGCCGCCATCGAGAAGGCGTTGGCGCATCCGGAATCCATGTGGATCGATGCGGCGGTGTCGCCGTCGCCGACCGTCGCCGATGTCGGTCGGAGTCACGAGCTGTTGCTGCGGCGGTGGAGTGCGTGACGATCGTCGGACTCGACGATGGCCGGACCATCGTGCCCGACAATCGCTGGGACCTGGTCGGGAGTACTTCGTCGAGACCATTGGTGAGCGTCGTGATCCCGTATTACGAGCAGACACATCAACTCTCATTGGTCCTCGAGGCGTTGACGGCGCAGACCTACCCGCCGGATCGACTGGAGGTGGTGGTCGCCGACGACGGATCGAGAGTTCCCCCGGATGTGAGCGCGTGGACCTCCCGGTTGACCATCACCGTGGTCAGGCAGGAGGACAGGGGATTTCGGGCCGCCGCCGCCCGCAACCTGGGAGTCGCGGCGTCGAACGGCTCGGTTCTGTGTTTCCTCGACGCGGATACGGTTCCGACCGCCGGCTACATCTCGCACATGGTCCGACTGGCCGCCGCGGCGCCCGACGTACTCGTGGTCGGCCGACGCAAGCACGGGGACCTGAGTCAGGTCGAGCCCCGCTCGGTGGTCGAATGGCTGTCCGCCCAGCGGCATCTCGAGGTCGCGCACGACCATGAACCCGAGTGGCTGGTCAACGCCTATGACCGCACAGCCAACCTCCTGCTCCCGGGCTGGGACGGCTACAAGTACATGATCAGCGCGGTGATGAGCTGTAGCCGGGAGCTGTTCGACGATGTAGGAGGATTCGACCCGTCCTTCGTCGGGTACGGGGGAGAGGACTGGGAATTCGCGAACCGGGCTTTCATGATGGGTGCGGTGTTCGTTCACGAACCCGACGCCGTCGCCTGGCACGACGGACCCGACTGGGCCGAGCGTGCGGTGCCCGAACGGATCTCGGAGAAGAACGCCGAAGCGCTCGCTCTCGCGCCCCTCATCACCGATCCGGCGGCCCGGACCGCCGGGCTGCTGTATCCGATCCCGGACATCGTCGTGCTGGTGTCGACGGACGGCCACACCGCGGCTTCGCTGCTGCACACCGTCGGCAGCGCCCTGCGCGGGTCCGATGCCGCCGCCTGGCTTGTCGGGGACGACGCCGAAACGCTGGTTGCTCAGCTCGGAGTCCGTGATTCGCGAATCCGGATCGGTGGCCCGGACGCGTCGACGCTGTCGCGGTGCAGGTTCGTCGTCGAGGTTGCCGGGCCCGTGGTCTTCTCCGCTGATTCGCTCGCGCTCCTCGCGACGCGCGTCGCACCGGGGGAGGGTGGCCAGGTGACGGTGGACTTCGGCGGGTTGCGGCCGGCGTCGGTCACGCTCACGGCGTCGCGTGCACGACACCGTGTCCGACGCTGGGCGGAGCACACCGACCTGGGTGCCGATGAGCTCCTGAGGCGTCTGTTCGGGGTCCGGACAGTGCGTTGCGACGATGTCGGGATCGGCGTCGGCGGCTGCGAACCGGCGTTGGCCTGGTGAGTGTGCCGAGCCGCCGCAAAGCGGGCGGTGATCAGGTCGTTTCTGGTGCCCCCGGTCAGACTCGAACTGACACTGGACGGGTTTTGAATCCGTTGCCTCTGCCAATTGGGCTACGGGGGCCAGTGCGCGGGTTGCCCGCGCCGGGAACCAACTCTAGATGATCGGCCGAGCGGCCTGCCAACCGGTACTCTGCGTGCACACAGACGTGGCGTCAGCGACGCGGAGGAGGGGATGGTGACGGTGACCGACAGTGCGACGACCGCAGCCGGTGAGACCACGACAACACACCGCGTGCTGGTGGCCGAGGACGATTCGCTGATCCGGATGGATCTGATCGAGATGCTGCGTGAAGAGGGCTACGACGTCGTCGGCGAGGCGCCGAACGGGCAGGTCGCCGTGGAGTTGACCGAGTCGCTGGCCCCCGACCTCGTGATCATGGACATCAAGATGCCGGTGCGCGACGGTATCGATGCCGCGACCGAGATCGCCGCGAAGCGCCTCGCCCCGGTCGTCATGCTGACCGCGTTCAGCCAGCGCGACTTCATCGACAAGGCGCGCGACGCCGGTGCCATGGCCTACCTCGTCAAGCCGTTCACGAAGGCCGATCTGGTGCCGGCCATCGAGGTGGCGGTGAGTCGCTACCAGGAGCTCAAACAGCTCGAGCGTGAGGTCGCGACCATGAACGAGCGGCTGGAGACCCGCAAGCTCGTGGAGCGGGCCAAGGGCCTGCTGATGGAGAAGCAGGCTCTGTCCGAACCAGAGGCCTTCAAATGGATACAGCGCGCGGCCATGGACCGCCGGACCACCATGAAAGCCGTTGCGCAGGTTGTCGTCGAGACGCTCGGCAGCGACTGACCCAGAACCCCTCGACGACGCAATGCCTCTGCGCGCAAACCAGTTTCACTGTCTTTACGCAGCCGCAACAAGATCGCGCTAGCTTTTCTCCTGCGAGGCGCGGTTCGCCCTACGGCGATGCGCCGCCTTCGTGACAAACGCCGAACGCACCGGCCGACCGCCGAACGCAGAGGCCAGACGCAAGGAGAGCATCGATGTCCGTACGCTTTTTGAGGAGCGGGGCAGTGGTCGTGACCGCGGCGGCGACGCTGGTGGTCGCGGGCTGTAGCAGCTCAGATTCGGGTTCCGACGGCGGTTCCGAGGCGTCGTCGAGTGCCGCCGTCGAGTCCACCCCCGCACCTCCGGGCCTCGGCCTCGCACAGAAACTGGCGTGCAATCCGCCCAAGGCCGTCCCCGGCCCGGCCAGCACCGCCGCGCTGAAGATCGGCACCCTGCTCCCGGCGACCGGTTCGCTGGCCTTCCTCGGACCGCCCATGGAGGCGGGCGTGGAGCTCGCGATCAAGGACATCAATGCCGCCGGCGGGGTCCTCGACCAACCCGTCGAGCTCGTCACCGGTGACTCCGGAGACACCACGACAGACACGGCCAACGCCACCGTCGACCGCGAACTCAGCGCCGGAACGCAGGTGATCATCGGTGCCGCGTCGTCCTCGGTGTCGTTGAAGGTGATCGACAAGGTCGCCAACGCGGGTGCGGTCATGTTCTCGCCCGCCAACACCTCCGACGAATTCACCTGCTATGAGGACAAGGGGCAGTACTTCCGCACCGCACCGGCGGATACCCTCCAGGCGCAGGCGCTCTCGCAGACGATGGCCGAAGACGGCGTGCAGCGCGTGTCGATCCTCGCACTCAACGACCCGTACGGAACCGGACTGGCCGACAACACCGTTCGCGATCTCGAGGCCGCGGGTGTCCCGGCCGACCAGATCCAGAAGATCATCTACGACCCGAACGCCCAGTCGTTCAACGCCGAGGTCGATCAGGTGAAGAACTTCAACCCGGACGGCATCGCGGTCATCGGTTTCGAGGAGAGCGCCAAGATCATCACCCGTATGCACGAGGTGGGCATCGGCCCGAGCGACGGAAAGCTCGTCTACGGTGTCGACGGCAACATGGGCAACGCCCTCGGTGAGGCCGTCGGTCCGGGCCTGCTCGCAGGCATGAAGGGCACCACGCCGCTCACCCAGACCAGCGGTGACTTCCAGGCGGCCCTGAAGGAGGTCGACGGCGATCTCATCGACTTCAACTACTCGGGTGAGAGTTACGACGCCACGGTGCTGAGTGCACTCGCGGCCACCGCGGCCAAGTCGACCGACGGCCGCGCGATCGCGGCAAACATCATCGGGGTGACCAACGGCGAGGAGAACTGCGACTCCTACCAGGCCTGCCTGGACCTGCTGAACGGTGGCAAGACGATCGCCTACGTCGGCAAGACCGGCAACCTGGCGTTCAACGCAGCCGGTGAGCCGAGTGTCGGCTCGTACGGTGTGTTGGAGTTCGACGACGCCAACAAGCTGCTCACCCCGACGCGCAAGTACGTCTCGGTCGCGGCGCAGTAAGACCCGCACACGACGAGACCCCCGGCTTCGGCCGGGGGTCTCGTCGTCGGTGCGGTCGGCGAAAGAAGTGCCGTCGGGACGGCCCTATGGCCTCAGTTCTTCTCGGAGCTGCCCGCGAGCGTGCCGAGGTAGAGCTCGATGATCTTGGGGTCGGTGGCCAGGTTGCGGCCGGTGTCGGTGTAGGCGTTGCGGCCCTGGTCGAGGACATACCCGCGGTCGCAGATCTGCAGGCACCGCCGGGCGTTCTGCTCGACCATGATGATCGAGACGCCGGTGGCGTTGATCGCCTTGCAGCGGATGAACACCTCGTCCTGGAACATCGGGGACAGACCGGCCGACGGCTCGTCGAGCAGCAGTACCGCTGGGTCCATCATCAGCGCACGGCCCATCGCGACCATCTGCCGTTCGCCGCCGGACAGCGCACCCGCCTTGATCTTTCGCCGTTCCGAGAGCAGCGGGAAGAGTTCGGACACGAAGTCGAACCGCTTGGCGAAGGTCTTGGGCCGCAGATAGACGCCCATCTCGAGATTCTCCTCGATCGTCAACGCGGGGAACACATTCTGTGTCTGCGGGACGTAACCGACACCCTTGTCGACGAGAACGTGGGCCTTGGCCGAGGTGATGTCGTCGCCACGGAGGGTCACCGAACCCTTGCGCACCGGGATCAGTCCGAACAGGGTCTTCAACAGCGTCGACTTCCCGGCACCGTTGGGGCCGATGATCCCGACGATCTCCCCGTCACCGAGGTAGAAGTTGCATTCCTCGAGGATGTTGATGCCGGGCAGGTAGCCGGCGGTGATGTCGTCGGCCCGCATCAGGGCGTCGCCGGCCAGCTTGCGGTGCTCCTCGGCGGTGGCCGCGAGTTGCGCGGGCGTCAGCTGTCCGGGACCGGGGTCGGTGCTCATCGTCCGTCCTTCTTCGTGTCCGGGGTCGTGGGGGGCAGTTCGGTGACCTCCGAGAGATCCCCGCCGTCCTCCAGCGTCGCCTCGATGGCCGCCTCGACCTTCTCCGCGAGTACGGCGGTGGCGCCCACCGGCCGACCCTGGTCGTCGAACTCGAGGGCCTGGTCGTGATGCCCGCCGAGGTACGCGTCGACGACGGCGTCGTTGTCGCCCAACCGATCCGGGAGCGACTCGGCGATGATCTGACCCTGGGCCATCACGACGACCCAGTCGCTGATGTCGCGGATGACGTCCATGTCGTGTTCGACGAAGACGACCGTGACCCCTTCGTCCCGCAGCGACTTGATGTGTTCGAGCAGACTCTGGGTGAGGGCCGGGTTGACGCCCGCCATGGGCTCGTCGAGCATCACGATCTCGGGGTCGGTCATCAGGGCGCGCGCCATCTCCAGCAGCTTGCGCTGCCCGCCCGACAGGGAGCCGGCGAAGTCGTCGGCCTTGGCGTCGAGCTTGAAGCGCCGGAGCAACTCGTGTGCGCGTTCGGTGACCTCGGCCTCCTGTCTGCGCCACACCCAGGGTGCGAGTGCGGCGAGGAAATGCTCGCCCCGCTGCCCGGTCGCGCCGAGCCGGACATTGTCCAGCACAGTCAGTTTCGCGAGCGCCTTGGTGAGCTGGAAGGTGCGCACCATGCCGCGGCGGGCCACCTGATGCGGAACCATCCGGCCCAGGGAGTCGCCGTTGAGCGACCACGTGCCCGAGTCGGGCTTGTCGAAGCCGGTGATCAGGTTGAAGAAGGTGGTCTTGCCCGCGCCGTTGGGGCCGATCAGGCCGGTGATGGCGCCGCGCTGCACCTCGAGATGATCGACCTGCACCGCCTTGATGCCGCCGAAAGTACGGGAGATGTTGTCCACCACGATGATCGGATCGGGTTTGGGCGAACCCGACTCGGCGGCCACACCGGCGAACAGCTGGGCACGCTCGGTGGCCGAGAGCGCGGTGAGGTCCCGGCGCGTCGCCCGGATGGCCGCAGTACCCGTGTAGGCGGAGTCGTCAGGCATCGAGCTGCACCTCCCTCTTGTTCCCGAGCAGGCCCTGCGGTCTGAACACCATCATCAGGATGATCGCCAGACCGAGCAGAACGTAGCGGAATGCGCCGACCTGCTGCGCGGACAGATTCAACAGCGGGTCGTCGCCGGACGTGGCCTGCCGCAGCAGTGCGTCGGGCACGGCGAGGAGGAACCAGAACAACATGGCACCGAGCACCGGACCGAACACCGTCGCCGCCCCGCCGAGGATCAGCGCGCCGTAGGCGAAGAAGGTCTGTGCGGTCGAATAGAAGTCGGGATTGATCGACTGCGTCGCAAAGGCATTGAAGACACCCGCGAGGCCGCCGATGCAACCGCCGAGTACCAGGGCCTGCATCTTGTAGAAGTAGGCGTTCTTACCCAGCGAGCGGGCGGCGTCCTCGTCTTCGCGCACCGCCTTGAGGACGCGGCCCCACGGACTGCGGACGAGCAGGTACACCATCACACACAGCAAGCCGACGACGATCCAGCCGACCACCATCGACCACAGGTCGCCGCCGAGGAACTTGACCCCGAGGAACGAGTACTGCTTGCCGTTGTCGAACGGGCTGATGGAGAAGAAGCTGCCCGCGTATCCGTAGATGCCGTTGGTGGAGCGGGTGAAATCGTCGGTCGACGTCGAACGGAAGACCAGACGCAGGATCTCCGATGCGGCGATGGTGACGATCGCCAGATAGTCCGCGCGCAGACGCAGGGTCGGCAGGCCGAGCACCACGGCCAGCATCCCGGCCGCGGCGATGCCGATGAGGGCGCCGAGCCACAACGGCTGGTCGTAGTTCACCGCCATGATGCCGACGCCGTATCCGCCGAGCAGTGCGAAGGCGATCTGGCCGAAGTTGAGCAGGCCGGCGTAGCCGAAGTGCAGGTTCAGGCCGATGGCCAGCAGGGCGTAGAAGATCGCCGACGGGCCGATCAGCTGGGCGATCGCTATCTGGAGCGCTGAGATGATGTCCATGGGTCAGCCGATCCTCGCTCGAGATCCGAGAATGCCCTGGGGCCGGATGGTCAGGATGATGATCAGGATCAGCAGCCCGCCGATGTATTTCAGGTCCGGACTGAGGATGTAGGTCGACAACTGGACGAGCAGACCGACGATGACACACCCGAGCAGTGCGCCGTAGGCCGTGCCGAGGCCGCCGAGTGTGATGCCGGCGAACATCAGCAGGAGCAGTTTGAAGCCCATCTCCCACTGCACCCGGCCGCCGAGCTCGGAGAGCGCGAACATCACGCCGCCGAGCGTCGCCAGACCGCCGGCCAGGGCCCACACGAACAAGATGACCCGGTCGACGTCGATACCCGACGACTCGGCGAGATCCTTGTTGTCGGCGACCGCTCGCATGGCCTTGCCGATCCTGGTGCGCTGCAACAGCAGTGCGACGCCGAGCAGGACCACGATGCTGATGATGATGCAGGCCAGGTTGACCGGTGTGATCGCGAACGGACCCGAACCGATCTGGGTCTGCGCCTGATAGTCGTCGAACGGTTCGGCGCGATCGGAGAAGAAGATCAGGATCAGGTAGCGAAGCACCAGCGACAGGCCGATCGACACGACGAGCATGGCGATCAGCCCGGTTCGTCGTCTTCGCAACGGTCTCCACAGACCGAGCTCGTTGAGGATGCCGATACCGATACCGACGATCACCGCCAGGATCGTCGCCGGGATCAGCTGGACGCCGAGCTTGACGTTGATCACCCATGCGATCACCGCGCCGAGCGTCACCAACTCGCCGTGCGCGAAGTTCGTCAGCCCGGTCGTGCCGAAGATGAGGCTGAGACCGACGCCGGTGATCGCGATGATCAAGCCGAACCGTATGCCGTCGATGGCCAGCCGTGTCAGCTCGGAGACTGCCGACACCTCGGTGCCGGTGCGGACATCGCCGAAGGAGAAGATGACCGGTCGCGCGGTGCCACCGCTGACGTCGACGGGCAGCTCCGCCTTCTGGACCTCGACGCCGTCGGGGAGTGAGTCGGTGTTGATGACGATCGTGTACTGGCCGGGTGGCACGTTGATGGACCACGCACCCGTGGCCGACGAGGTCGCGGTGCCGACAACGGTTCCGGACGCGTCCTTGGCCTCGAGTTCGACGCCGGCGACCTTGTCCGTACCGTTGCGCAGCACGCCGAAGACGCGGACCGAGTCGCCGGGCGCGGCCGCGGCCGGGGAGGCGCCGAACAGCCCGAACAGCATCGACGCGGCGAGAAACACCAGCATCGCGATCGCCGACCGGCGCATCGGTGGAAGGTGGCCAGACGGATGGCTCTCGTGATCGGGACGGTCGTCGAGAGCACATCGTGGCGGCGTCTGCGGCGTGGTGCCGGCGCGTTGCGATGTCACCCTGCGGGACATTAGCGCCAGCGTCGTCACCACGTGGCGACAACGACGTTTCCCGGAGGTAACTTCTCGCGGGTGCGGCCACGTCGGGAAGTCGCGATGTGCTGTCGGAGACCCGATCCGGGTCGTACGCTGGTCCGATGGTCCCGGTCAGCGTGTCCACCACCACAGACGTCGAACTCGCCGCTTCGTTACTAGCACAGGCCTTCGCCGACGACCCGGTGACGGTCTGGATGCAGCCCGACACGGCGCGGCACCTCATCATGTTCCGCACCCTGCTCAAGTACAGCCACGGCCCGAATTCGACGCTCGATCTCGCGATGCGTGACGGGCAACCGGTCGGTGCCGCCGCCTGGGATCCCCCGGGCCACAAGGTCTCGGCCCTGTCGCAGATGGTGTCGATGGTCGGCTTCTTCCGGGCGATGGGCTCGCGGATGAGCCGCGGGATGAAGCTCGAGGAGGAGTTCGGCAAACGACGTCCCAAGGAGCCGCACTGGTACCTCGGTCAGATCGGGGCGCCGGTGCACGGGATAGGAGTGGGCACCTCCCTGCTGGGGCACCGACTCGAGCAGATCGACGGGCCCGCCTATCTCGAGTGCTCGAACGTCCGCAACGTGCCCCTCTACGAGCGTTTCGGGTTCAGCGTGACCGAGGAGTTCGAACTGCCGCTCGACGGCCCCAAGGTGTGGTCCATGTACCGGCCCCTCCCGTGAGAGGCCGAGTGTGAGGAGTCCGGCAGGCTGTGTCAGGGGCGGTCACTAGACTCGGCGATTGTGAGTCCAGCGCAGAGTTCCCCGGCAACGACCCCAGCCAAGGCCACCGGATCGACGGGCAAGGCGGCACCCGGCGCCAAGGGCAAGACCAAGCAGCCGGTGTTGATGCTGCTCGACGGGCACTCCCTGGCGTACCGGGCGTTCTTCGCGCTCCCGGCGGAGAACTTCAAAACCCATTCGGGCCAGACGACCAACGCCGTCTACGGCTTCACCTCGATGCTGATCAACCTGCTGCGCGACGAGGAGCCCACGCACATCGCCGCGGCCTTCGACGTCTCACGCAAGACGTTCCGGTCGGAGATGTATCCGGAGTACAAGGCGCAGCGGTCCAAATCCCCGGACGAGTTCAACGGCCAGGTCGATCTCACCAAAGAGGTCCTGGACGCGCTGGGTGTCTCGGTGCTGGCCATCGAGGGTTACGAGGCCGACGACATCATCGCGACCTTGGCGACGCGGGCCCGGGAGGACGGATACAAGGTCCTGATCGTCACCGGCGACCGCGACTCGCTGCAGCTCGTCGACGCCTCCACCACGGTGCTCTATCCGCGCAAAGGTGTCTCGGACCTCACGCGGTTCACGCCCGAGGAGGTCGAGAAGAAGTACGGTCTCACCCCCACCCAGTACCCCGATTACGCCGCGCTGCGCGGCGACCCCAGCGACAACCTGCCGGGTATCCCCGGAGTCGGGGAGAAGACCGCCTCGAAGTGGATCCGCGAGTACGGGTCGCTCGCGGCCCTCGTCGATCACGTCGACGAGGTCAAGGGCAAGGTCGGCGACGCATTGCGCGCTCATCTGGCGTCGGTACAGACCAACCGACAGCTCACCGAGCTCGTCCGGGACATGCAGCTGCCGACGTCCCCCGACGACCTGGCCATGGTCGGGTGGGACCGGGACCGCATCCACCAGCTGTTCGACGACCTGGAATTCCGGGTCTTGCGAGACCGTCTCTTCTCGACGTTGAGTTCGGTCGAACCCGAGGCGGAAGCAGGTTTCGATCTCGACGGTGCGGTCCTGGGTGCCGGTGAGGTCGCCGGATGGCTGACCGAGCATGCGCGCACCGGTCGCGTCGGTCTCGCCGTCACCGCCCCGCATGTCGTGGTCGGGGCGGACCCGACCGGGGTGGCGGTCGCGGCCGCTGATGGGACCTCCGCCTATGTCGATGTGACCGCGCTGAATCCCGAAGACGAGGCGGCACTGGGGGATTGGTTCGCCGACCCGTCCGCGCCGAAGGCGGTTCACGAGGCGAAATGGGCCGTACACGCGCTGCGCTCACGCGGCTGGAAGCTCGACGGTGTCACCAGCGACACCTCGCTCGCGGCCTACCTGGTCCGACCGGGACAACGGACGTTCAACCTCGACGACCTCGCGCTGCGCTACCTGCGTCGTGAACTGCGCGCCGACGGCGGCCCGGGCGACGGCCAGATGTCGTTGCTCGACGACGATTCGGACGGGCGGGTGGCCGAACAGCACATGCTCGAGGCGCGGGCGGTCCAGGAACTCGCCGACACGCTCGACACGGAACTGGACCGGATCGACTCCAAACCGCTGCTCACCGAGATGGAACTGCCGCTGTCGTTCGTGCTCGCCGATGCCGAGGCCGCGGGCATCGCCGTCGACGTCGACCATTTCGGTGCCCTCGAGCGGATGTTCGCCGACCGGATCCGCGCCGCGGCCGAGGCGGCCTACGAGGTCATCGGAGAACAGATCAACCTCGGTTCGCCGAAGCAGTTGCAGACCATTCTCTTCGACAAGCTGGACATGCCGAAGACGAAGAAGACCAAGACCGGCTACACCACCGACGCCGACGCGTTGCAGTCGTTGTACGAGAAGACCGAGCATCCCTTTCTCGCACACCTCCTCGAGCACCGCGACGCGACGCGGCTGAAGGTCACTGTCGACGGGCTGCTGAAGTCGGTCGCGGACGACGGACGTATTCACACGACGTTCAATCAGACGATCGCCGCGACGGGACGCCTCTCGTCCACCGAACCGAATCTGCAGAACATCCCGGTGCGTACCGAGGCGGGCCGCGAGATCAGGCGGGGCTTCATCGTCGGCGCCGACACCGCGACCGGTGTGCCCTACGACTGCCTCATGACCGCCGACTACAGCCAGATCGAGATGCGGATCATGGCACACCTGTCGGAGGACGCCGGCCTCATCGAGGCCTTCAACACCGGGGAAGACCTCCACAACTTCGTCGGGTCACGGGCCTTCGGGGTGCCGATCGACGAGGTCACCACCGAGATGCGTCACCGGGTGAAGGCCATGTCGTACGGACTCGCGTACGGGCTCAGCGCATTCGGGCTCGCCGCCCAGCTCAAGATCAGCCGCGACGAGGCCAAGGAGCAGATGGAGGCGTACTTCGCGCGGTTCGGCGGGGTGCGCGATTATCTGCACGACGTGGTCGCCGAGGCCCGCCGAAACGAGTACACCGCAACACTGTTCGGTCGCCGGCGGTATCTGCCCGATCTGAACAGCGACAACTGGCAGCGCCGGCAGTCCGCCGAACGGATGGCGCTCAACGCTCCCATCCAGGGCACCGCCGCCGACATCATCAAGGTCGCGATGATCAACGTCCACAAGCGCCTCGCAGCTGAAGGGCTCACGTCGCGAACACTTCTCCAGGTCCACGACGAACTCGTGATCGAGGTCGCCTCGGGTGAGCGGGAGGCCGTCGAAGCCGTTGTCCGGGAGGAGATGGGCAATGCCATCACCTTGTCCGTCCCGCTGGAGGTGTCGGTCGGGTTCGGACGCTCCTGGGACGACGCAGCTCACTGATGGGTGACCGGGACAGAGAGTTCGGAGTCCTCGTCGGGGACGGGATCGGACCCGAGATCGTGCCGGCGGCGCTGACGGTCGCCGAGGCTGCCGCTCGTGCGGAGTCGATCGAGATCAGTTGGCAGCACCTACCTTTCGGGATGTCTGCGATCACCTCGCACGGCGATCCGGTGCCGGCGGAGACGCTGACGGCCCTCGACGAGCTCGGCTTCTGGATCGTCGGCCCCCACGACTCGGCGGCGTACCCGCCGGGTCATGGGGACCGCACGCCGGGAGCGGTCCTGCGAACCCGGTACGACCTGTTCGCCAATCTCCGTCCCGCCCGGGCATTTCCGGGTGTTCCGGCGCTCCGGCCGGACATGGACGTCCTGGTCGTGCGGGAGAATTCCGAGGGCTTCTACGCCGATCGCAACATGGCGGTCGGCAGCGGCGAATTCATGCCGACACCCGACGTGGCACTGGCGGTCGGGCTCGTCACACGCGCGGCGTCGGAGCGAATCGCGCGAGTCGCATGCGCCGCCGCGATCGAGCGTGCGGGTTCCGACCGGCAGCCGCGGTTGACCATCGTGCACAAGGCGAACGTCCTGCGCATGACCACCGGCCTGTTCCGGGATGCATGCCGCGACATCGCCGCCGGGTTCCCCGAGATCGAGGTGTCCGAGCAACACGTCGATGCCATGGCGGCCCTGCTGGTTCGGCGTCCCGCGGACTTCGACGTCCTCGTCACCGAGAACCTCTTCGGCGACGTGCTGTCCGACCTCGCCGGCGAGCTCGCCGGTTCGCTGGGCATCGCCGGTTCGGTCAACAGCTCGGAGTCCCGCGTGATGGCGCAGGCGTCGCACGGTGCCGCACCCGACATCGCCGGGCGCGGCATCGCGAACCCGGTCGCGATGATCGCCTCTGTGGCAATGGGTTTTCAGAGGTACGGGCAGATGACCGACGACGCGGCCCTCGTCGCGGCCGGTGCCCGGATCGACTCGGCGGTTGCCGAGACGCTCGCGCACACCGCGACCCGCGACCTGGGCGGCGAGGCGAGCACCGCCGAGTTCGCCGACGCGGTGGTCCGGCGGATCGTCGAGCGGTGAGCTCTGCGAGCGCGTGGGCCCAGTGCTCTTTGAGGTCGAGGAATGTAGGCACCTCGTTGCTCCCGGAGGTGCGAGGAGCGCAAGTGACGACCCCCGTTGCTCCCTGAGGTGCGAGGAGCGCAAGTGACGCCCCCGTTGCTCCCTGAGGTGCGAGGAGCGCAAGCGACGCCCCCGTTGCTCCCTAATCCGAAGAGTTAGGTGAGGTGGCTGCTCAGGCCGCTCCGTGGGGTGTGATGGTGACGTCGTATCCGAGTTTGTGTAGGTCGTAAATGGCGCGGTTCTTGGTGCGTTCGGGGTGGCGTTGCTGGTGGTAGTCGGGGCCGGGTTCGTCGTAGACGACGTTGTCGGTGAGCATGATCCAGACCACGGTGAGCAGGGTGTGCTCGAGGGCGACGATCGCTTTGGGTTTGCCGCGAGAGCGGACCAGGCGCCGGTACTTGGCGTTGAGGAACGTGCCTTTGTGGCTGGCGATCGATAACGCTGTAGCACCGAGAGCACCTTTGAGGTGACGGTTACCGGGGCGGGTTTTGACGTTTTTGACCCGTCCGGCGGATTGGTGCTGGCCGGGGCAGACTCCCGCCCACGAGGCCAAATGGCCTGGTGTGGGGAACTGGGCCATCTGGCCGCCGGTCTCGGCGATGATCACATCGGCGGTGGTGGTGGAGATACCCGGGATCGTGCAGATCAGGTCGCGTTTGGCTTGAAACGGCGCCATCACCTTCTCGATGCGCTCGGTCAACGCGTCGATCCGGGTGGTGTGTTCGGTGATGAAATCCAGATGCAACTCGACCAGGAACGCGTGGTGGTCGGTGAAGCGGCCCTGCAACGCCTGGGTCAACGCGGGGATTTTGCGGCGGAGTTGTTTCACCGACAACTCCGCCAACACGGCGGGATCGCGTTCACCCTTGACCAGCGCCTGCAACATGAATCGTGACGAGACCCCGTTGATATCGGAGACCACCACCGACAGTTTGATGCCGGCGTCTTCGAGGACTTTCTCCAACCGTTGGATCTCGCGGCCGCGTTCGCGGGTGATCGCGGTGCGGGTGCGGGTCAGATCGCGTAACCGTCGGATCGGTTCGGGCGGCACGAACGAGGCCCGCAACAGCCCGTGGGCGGCCAGCTGCGCCAGCCACGCCGCATCCGACACATCGGTTTTGCGGCCCGGGAGGTTCTTGGCGTCGTGGGCGTTGACCAGCATCACCTCGAACGGGGCGTCTTCGAGGAGGTAGTAGAACGGTTTCCAGTAGTCGCCGGTGGCTTCCATGACCACACACGTCACTTGCTCGGCGATCAGATAGTCCCGCAGCCGCAGAATGTCGCCGCTCATCGACGACCAGGTCGTGGTATCTTGCACGGTCTTTCGGCCCGGACTAGCCAGGCGGACACAGACTTTCACATCCTTTTTGGAGACATCCATCCCGGCGCATCGGGGATGCAGCACTTCCATCTCGGTTTCCTTTCGAGTCCTCGGAAGTGGGCTGCGGACGGGGCAAACAAATGCAGGAGTCTAATCCGCGTGCTCGTAGCAACAATCCACGATTCCCGTGGCAGGCCCCGCGCCTCACACTGAGGTACTGGCTCTTCGGCACAAGGGAGGAATTCAAGGTCACCGCATCCCACCCCTCCACTATCAACCCCCCACGCGCCGGTGACCAGCACGAACTCTTCGACCCCCACGACGGCCGCCAGGCCGCAGATACTGAGGTGCGAGGAGCGCAAGCGACGAGCCCCGAAGGGTTGATGCGCTCGCGGCTGTCGTTCGTTCGGATCGGGGAGCAAGGGCGTGCCGAAAACGCTCCTGAACCACGCGGTCGGCGTGTAAGTTCTCCTGCAACTGCGCTGCGACGGTCGGACAGGGGCCCGGGAGGTGTCCGGTGAGCACTGCCGAAGAACGTGCGAGACAGCTCGAACTCGTTGCGCGACTTAAGTCCTCGTATCCCGAGCTGCCGGATGCCCCCACGCCCGATCTCCTCGACCACGATCGATTCGTCGCCTACATGAAGCCGGTGCACGACGTCGGGGGTGAGCCCGACGCACCGATCACCTACGAGGGCAAGGCGTACGAAGAATGGGAGCACATGACCTATGTCATGTGTGAGGTGCTCGCCTGGCGCGGAATCTGGTTGTCCGAAGAGCGGCGTCGGATCGGCAACGTCGACGTCGGTCGCGCGGTCTACCTCGGAATCCCGTACTACGGACGCTGGTTGCTGGCGGTCGCCAGAATTCTCGTCGAGAAGCACCACATCGCGCTCGGCGAGCTCAGTGAACGCATGCTCGAGGTCCGGGAGCGATACGCGGGCGGCCTGGACGGCCGGCGTCTCGAGGCCCGCCCGCGCAGCGTCGGAGACGGATCCGACGTCCCGCGGAACACACACCACCGGCACGCCATCGGAATCGGCGACCCGCAGATCTACGCCGGGCGGGCGGGCGACGCCGCATTCGGCATCGGGGACCGGGTCCGGGTCCGCGAGCTGCCCGTCCTGTTGTACACGCGGACACCGGAATACGTCCGGGGCGCGGTCGGCGAGGTCGCGGCCGTCGCCTACGAGAGCCCAGCGCCCGAGGACGAGACCTGGGGTCTCTCTGACGCCCAACCAGAATGGTTCTACGTGGTCCGGTTCACCATGGGCGACCTCTGGCACGGCTACACCGGGCCCGCCGACGACACCCTGCAGACCGAGATCCCCGAACGCTGGCTCGAATCCGCCGGCGGAGAGGACGACCGCTGGTGAGCGACGATCACCACGACCACGACCACGACCACGACCACGACCGGACGGTCAAGCCGATGGTCGACGAGATCACCGACTTCGAGGTACTCGAGATCGCGCTGCGTGAGCTGTGCATCGAAAAGGGACTCTTCACCGCCGAGGAGCACCGCCGCTTCACCGAGTTCGCCGAACAGATCGGGCCGACGCCCGCGGCGACGCTCGTCGCCCGGGCCTGGCTCGACCCCGAGTTCGAGCGGTTGGCACTCGACGACCCGATGGCCGCCAGCAAAGAGGTCGGCGTCGACTGGCTCGAACCGACCGGTTTCGGAACACCCAGCGATTTCACGGCTTTCGAGATCCTCGCCGACACCCCCACGATCCATCACGTGATCGTGTGTGCGCTGTGCTCGTGCTATCCGCGCCCGATCCTGGGGAACTCGCCCGAGTGGTACCGAACGCCGAACTACCGTCGCCGGATGGTGCGGTGGCCGCGACAGGTGCTGTCCGAGTTCGGACTCCAGCTCCCGGAGGGTGTCTCCGTACGCGTGCAGGACTCCAATCAGAAGCACCGCTTCATGGTGATGCCGCAGCGCCCGGCAGGCACCGACGGATGGACCGAGCAGCAGCTGTCGGAGATCATCACCCGCGACTGCCTCATCGGAGTCGCGCTCCCCAGACCGGGTGTCACCACCAACGTCGTCTCGACCATCCGTCCGGCCGTCCACCCGGCGGGGGAGTAGCCGATGACCGAGGACGGACGCACCGGATCATCCCACGGACCACTCGAGGAGATCGTCGACCGGAACCAGGTGTGGCACCGGATGGCCGCGAAATACGGTGTGGAGAACCCTGTTCCACCGTGGAAGACGAGCCTCGACGGTCTCTGCGATGCGCTCGACCGGGTCGCCGATGCCACCGCGGTGAACGCGGGTACCCCCGGCGTCGTCGAACGACGCGACGAGGAGGACCGGCTGTCGGCGACCATCTACGCCGACCTGCCCTACCCTGAGAACCAACTGGTCGCCCTGGCACACACACTGCTCGACCGCGGGGTCATCGACGAGAGTGAGTTGCGGACGCGGATGGCTGCGGTGCGCGCCCGCCTGGAGTCCTGACCGGCCGGCCTGAGGACAGATCCGTCATCCGGCGACAGCTGTGCACAGCCGTCGCTCCAACGGATGACGCGGTGTCGGCTCCACTACTCTCAGCCCATGCCCGGGGGGAACGACGCGATCGACACGCGTAGCGACGAGCAGCTTCTGCACGCTCACCTCGCCGGCGACCCACACGCCTTCTCCGATCTCATCAGCCGCCATCTCGATTACCTGTGGTCGGTGGCGCTGCGGACCAGCCAGAATCCCGAGGATGCCGCAGACGCGTTGCAGGACGCCCTCTTCGCCGCGCATCGGACCGCACACGACTTCCGGTCCGATGCCAAGGTGACGAGTTGGCTGCACCGGATCGTCGTGAACGCCGGCCTCGATCGCATCCGACGGAACAAGGTCCGCAGAACCGTGCCGCTGCCGGAATGGGACGTGGTCTCCATCGCCGACACCACCGACGACATCGCCGCCGTCGACCTGTCGGTGTCGATCGGGCGTGCATTGCACGTCCTCCCCGAAGGGCAACGAGCGGCCATCGTCGCCGTCGACATCGAGGGTTACACGGTCGCCGAAGCGGCCGAGATCCTCGGTGTCGCCGAGGGCACGATCAAGAGTCGATGCGCTCGCGGCCGCCTCAAACTCGCCCAGGTCCTCGGACATCTGCGGAGCGGCTGACCCGTCATCACCCCGACTGGTCCATCCCGTTCCCGACAGATCGCGGCCGGGGGGAACCGAACCGGGGCGGGCCGCGTCCAAGTATCCGACGGATCGCGACCAGGAGGCCACCTCCTCTGACCCGACTCCGCTCGTGAACCACGCCGAACCGAGCCGAACTCCACGAACGCCCGCCATCCCCCGGAATGGAAGACTGACACCATGACCCCTCGGGGACCAGACGACCACGAGACCGGCGATCTACCGGACCCGCCGTATTCGGCGGAGATCCTCGCCGACCTGCACGCCGGTGCACTGCCCGACCGGACAGCCGCACACATCCGTTCCCGCATCGTCGATGATGTTGCCGCGCAATCGATCCTGGCCGCGCTGGATCACACCTCCGACGATCTGCGCTCCGCCGGTCCGGCGCCCGCACCCGTTCCCGACCAGGTCCGCGCCGACGTCGCGACCACCCTCGCCGCGCTCGGCCGGGATCCCGCACCGGTCGACATCTCGGTTGCACGCCGAGGGCGTCGACCCGCCCGCTCCCGATCGCGCGACGACCGTCGATTGGCCGGCCGTCTGTTACTGGCTGCCGCCGCGGTCATCATCGTCGCGGTCGGAACGGTCGGAATACTGCGGCTGGTGTCGGCGCCCGATGCGACCGGTCCCGGGCAGACACCGCGCGCCCAGTCGTCGTCGGTCCCGACCCCGGCGGGTCCCGCGGGCATCGCGACCGCACTCTCGGTCCTCGGGCGTACCGACGGAGCACCCTTTGGTTCCGTGGAGGCGCTCCGCCGCTGCACCGCCGCGCACCTGGTACCGGTCGAGGTGGTGATCGTGGGTTCCGGTCGCATCCTCGTCGACGGCACCGGGGCCGCCGCGATTCTCTTGTCGACGGGCGTGGCAGGACGTTTCGACGCGCTGATCGTCGGCCTCGACTGTGACCTGGGAAACCCGGCGCTGATCTCACGAGGCATCGTCGGCGGGTGACCGGCACGTCGCGAGGCCCAGGGCTGCGCCGACCGGCCGGGGCACGCGTCGCGTCAGCGGGAACATCTCCGCCTACCCTGGTGTTGAAGCAGCCGTGACCCGCCTGGACTGGGCGGGTCTCGCTAAACCCACAGCACGGAGGACAAGTGAGCCAGCCAGAGACCCAGCAGATCCACGAGTTGATCATCATCGGATCTGGTCCTGCCGGGTACACCGCAGCGATCTACGCCGCACGCGCCGAGCTATCTCCAATCGTCTTCGAGGGCACCCAGTTCGGTGGCGCCCTGATGACGACCACCGAGGTGGAGAACTTCCCCGGTTTCCAGACCGGTATCCAGGGTCCGGCGTTGATGGACGAGATGCGTGAGCAGGCCATCCGCTTCGGCGCCGACCTGCGCATGGAGGACGTGGACACCGTTCGGCTGACCGGCCGGATCAAGGAGGTCGAGGTCGGCGGGGAGATCTACCGGGCCCGCGCCGTCATCCTCGCCATGGGCGCGGCGGCGCGCTATCTCGGCATCGAGGGGGAGCAGCAGCTCCTCGGCCGCGGTGTGTCGGCCTGTGCCACCTGTGACGGTTTCTTCTTCAAGGACCAGGACATCGCCGTCATCGGCGGCGGCGACTCCGCGATGGAAGAGGCCACGTTTCTGACCAAGTTCGCGCGAAGTGTCACGCTGGTCCACCGTCGTGACGAGTTCCGGGCGTCGAAGATCATGCTCGAGCGCGCACGTGCCAACGACAAGATCCGTTTCGTCACCAATGCCGCGGTGCAGTCCGTGGTCGGCGACAGTTCGGTGTCGGGCCTGAAGGTCGAGGACACGCGCACCGGCGAGGTCAGCACCCTCGATGTGACCGGCATGTTCGTCGCGATCGGCCACGATCCGCGCAGCGAGTTGGTCCGCGGGCAGGTCGACCTGGATCCCGAGGGTTACGTCCTGGTCCAGGGACGTACGACCCTCACTTCGCTTCCCGGCGTGTTCGCCGCCGGGGACCTCGTGGACCACACCTACCGACAGGCCATCACCGCCGCGGGCAGTGGATGTTCGGCGGCCATCGACGCCGAGCGCTGGCTGGCCGAGCAGGGTGAGGCAGCCGACCTCAGCGTGGACGACGCCGAAGCGGCCTCCGTTTCCGAGATCGACGCTGTTCAGGCACCCGCCTGAACCGTCAACCACTTACCCCCTGGGCCACCCGGCCCGGTCCGACCAAGGAGATCAGATCATGGGTGCACACACCGTTGCCGTCACCGACACCACGTTCAAGGACGCCGTTCTCGGCGCCGACAAGCCGGTTCTGGTGGACTTCTGGGCCACCTGGTGCGGTCCCTGCCGCATGGTCGCTCCGGTTCTCGAGGAGATCGCTCGCGACCACGGCGACAAGCTGACGGTCGCCAAGCTCGATGTCGACGAGAGCCCGTCGACCGCGCGTGACTTCCAGATCATGTCCATCCCGACCATGATCCTGTTCGACAAGGGTCAGCCGGTGAAGACGATCGTCGGTGCCAAGGGCAAGGCAGCCCTGCTTCGTGAGCTCGACTCGGTCGTCGGCCAGTCGGCCTGACGACCTGCGATTTCCCGCACATCGACGCGACAGTCCGACGGGTGAACGACGTTGCCGTTCCACCCGCGGACTGTTTGCGTTGGTAGTGTCGGCCGTGGTCTCGACCGGAGACCCCTGCACGCCGGATCACACCGATTCGGCTCCGTGCAGTTTGGTGTAGTGAAGTCCAGCTGCGAGAATGCAGGCTGACGTTTCACCGGTGTACCACTTGGCTACATCGGACATCGCGCAGAGCCGCACCTGCCGCGATTCGTACGAGGGGTGACCAGATGCCATTGTTCCGACTTGGTGATCACGGCTCGGCGGTGGCCGAGATCCGCGCCATCCTCGTCGGACGTGGTCTGTTGCCCGACGATGGATCCTCCAGCGCCACACACGGTGGGCCGGCGAACGGGTGGAATCCACCCGAAGCCGTCTTCGACGAGGCGTGTGACCGGGCCGTCCGTGCGTTTCAACAGGAGCGCGGCCTGATCGTCGACGGCATCGTCGGTCCGGCCACCTACCGCGTCCTGCGCGAGGCGTCCTACCGACTCGGCGCTCGAGTGCTCTCGTATCAGCTGTCGGCGCCCATGGTCGGCGACGATGTCGCGACCCTGCAGAGCCGGCTGCAGAACCTCGGCTACTTCACGTCGCTGGTCGACGGCGTCTTCGGCCTCACCACTCATAACGCAGTCTGTCTTTACCAGAGTGAATACGGTCTCGCTTCCGACGGGATCTGCGGTCCGGCCACCCTGCGTTCGCTGGAGCGCCTCGGCACGAGAGTGACCGGGGGTTCGCCGTACGCGATCCGCGAAGAAGAGCACGTCCGTCGTTCCGGACCGCAACTGTCCGGGAAGCGGATCCTCATCGACCCCGGCTCCGGTGGACTCCATGCCCTGTCGACGGGTGAGGTCGCCGATCGCGAGTCGGAACTGCTGTGGGACCTCGGTGCTCGTCTCGAAGGCCGGATGGCGGCCGCCGGAATGCAGACGTTCCTGTCGCATGACGGTCGGGGACGTCCCGGGGACGACGAGCGCGCTCGCGTCGCGAATCTGATGGACGCCGACCTGATGATCTCGCTCCGCTGCGGCCATTACCGGAACGCGCGCGCCAATGGTGTCGCGTCGTTCTACTTCGGCAACAACGACTCGTACTCGACGATCGGGCGCAACCTCGCCGGCTTCATCCAGCGGGAGATCGCGGCACGCACGCCGTTGTCGGACTGCCGGACCCACGAGCGCACATGGGACGTTCTCCGGCTCACCAAGATGCCCGTGGCCCTCATCGACGTCGGTTACATCACGAACCCGAACGACGCTGCAGTGCTTGCTGATTCGGATTGGCGCAACGTCATCGCCGACGCCATCGTGGTGGCGGTGAAGCGACTGTACCTGCTCGATCAGGACGATCGTCCTACGGGCACTTATACTTTCGCGGATCTGCTGGCCGCGGAGAACAGCTCCCGCTGATCCGCTGCGGCCCGGTTCCCACCGGGACCGCCGTCCGCTGCCGACCGGCCAGATCCATCTCGGCCATCACCACCAGTTTCTGCAGCGCACTCTCCACCTCGACCTTCCAGCCGAGCCCTTCGTCGAGCTCCAGTCGGAAACGCGGGAACCTCTGGTGCGACGACACGACGTCGAACCCGGAATCTTTCAGAAACGACGCGTCATTCATACAGTTCGTGCAGAGGTCGGCCTGGGGGTCGTCGAGGATCTCGCGCGCGACTTCGACGATCGCCTCATCCGACCAGAGCTCGAGATCGTCGGCCACCCCGCCCGCGCTCCCGGCGAGCACGAAAGGATCCGCGCCGGACCCGTTCCGTACCAGACCGAACGATTCGACCGCCCGGACGCCTCGTCGGATCAGGTCGCCCAGCACCGCGTCCAGCAGGATGGTGGCGACTTCGTCGTGGCCGGGCTCGGTACGGATGCTGGTGAGCAGCACGGCGTCGTGGCTGACCGGCGACGTAGGGAAGTGCTGCGACCGCGGAACACGATTGGGCGGCGCGTAGAAGGCTGTACCGATGACAGTGTTCGTGCTCGACTCGATCGCGACCTGCCCGCACGCACCCCAATCGAGGAGAAGACCCGAGATCCACGCCTCCTTGTCGAACTCGCTCTCGTAGGGTTCGAGATCGCCGGGGCCCGGTGCCGTGCCGCGGCTTGTCTGCGCCACGGGCTCGACTTCCCAGAAGACGCATTTGCGGGTGTGGTGGGGGAGCGAGGCGAAGGATCCCAGTTCCATCCGAGTGACGGACACACTCATGTCGATGCGCCCCGGTCGAGAATTCCATGGATGCCGAATGTAGCAGCGCAACAACAGCTTTCGCTGTACAAGCGCCCGCTGGCTACGTCAATCGTCACTGTGACATTACTTCCGCGTCTAGGTGGTACCGGAAATCCCGCGTCGAAATTCACTTCTTCGGATCGATGAACTGGACAATGCGTTCCAGGTCGTCGACCGAGCCGAACTCCACCACGATCTTGCCTTTTCTTTTCCCTAGACTGACTGTAACCCTGGTGTCCAGACTGTCGGACAGTCTCTCCGCGAGATCCTGGAGGCCTGGCATCTGCATCGGACGGCGTTTCGGTGCCGACGAAGATTTCGCTTCCGGACCGTCGCCACGATTGGCGAGCGTGACAGCTTCTTCAGTCGCCCGCACCGACAACCCTTCGGCGACGATCCGCGCCGCGAGAGCTTCCTGAGCGTCGCTTCCGGTCTCGAGGGACAGGAGAGCGCGGGCATGGCCGGCCGACAGCACCCCCGCCGCGACCCGGCGTTGCACCGGAATCGGGAGTTTGAGCAACCGGATCATGTTGCTGATCAGCGGGCGAGAACGGCCGAGGCGAGAGGCGAGCTCCTCGTGCGTCACACCGAACTCCTCGAGCAGCTGCTGATAGGCCGCCGCTTCTTCGAGTGGGTTGAGCTGCGCACGGTGGATGTTCTCCAACAAAGCATCGCGCAGCATGTCACCGTCAGGCGTCTCCCGCACGATCGCGGGGATGGCCTCGAGCCCTGCCTCCTGGCTTGCCCGCCACCGGCGCTCACCCATGACGATCTGATAGGCGATCCCATCCGCGGTGGGCTGCTTGAGTCGGCGCACCACGATGGGCTGCATCAGCCCGAACTCTCGAATCGAGTGCACGAGCTCCGCCATCGCCTCGTCATCGAAGACGGTTCTGGGCTGACTGGGATTCGGCTGGATCTCCTTCGGGGGCAACTCGCGGTACACCGCGCCCGCCTCTTCCGGGCTGAGAGGTTGCGTCCCGGTCGCCTGCGTAGCGGCAGTCGACGAGGTCTTGACGCCATCATCAGCTGTCGTCGGACCCTTGCCGATGACGACATCCGCTGCGGCGTTGCCGAGGCGCGGGGCGCCCGATTGGTCGTCGGCAGGCCCCGTCGGAATCAGCGCCGCGAGCCCTCGTCCGAGTCCACCCCGGCGCTGAGCGGCGTCTCGTTGACTCATTGGTGCTCCCTTTCGCGATGATGGTCGTGAGTCGGCGTGTCACGTGAACCGAGGCGATACCGGATCACGCCGGCGCCCCCTCGGCAGCCCGCAACGCCAGTTCGCGTGCGGCATCGAGGTAACTCATTGCGCCGCGAGAGCCCGGGTCATACTCGATGATCGTCATCCCGTAGCCGGGGGCCTCGGACACCTTGACGCTCCGCGGGATGATCGTGCTCAGCACCTTGTCGCCGAAGTGACGCCGCACTTCTTCGGCCACCTGGTCGGCCAGTTTCGTCCTGCCGTCGTACATCGTCAGCACGATCGTGGAGACGTGGAGCTCACGGTTGAGGTGCGCCTGTACGAGTTCGATATTGCGCAGCAACTGTCCGACGCCCTCGAGTGCGTAATATTCGCACTGGATCGGGATGAGAACCTCACGGGCTGCCACCATCGCGTTGACGGTGAGCAGACCCAGTGATGGGGGACAGTCGATGAACACGTAGTCGATCTGGTACTTGGCAAGCACATCGTCGGCGAGCGCATTACGCAACCGATTCTCGCGGGCCACCAGCGACACGAGTTCGATCTCGGCGCCGGCCAGATCGAGAGTCGCAGGCACGCAGAACAGGCCGCGCTGGCTGGGCGACTCCTGGATCGCTTCCTCGAGGGTCACTTCACCGAGCAACAACTCGTACACCGATGTGATGTCCTGTGCGCGATGATCGATGCCGAGCGCGGTACTGGCGTTGCCCTGGGGGTCGAGATCGACAACCAGAACGCGAAGACCGCGCAGCGCGAGTCCCGCCGCAAGGTTGACGGTCGTCGTGGTCTTCCCGACGCCGCCCTTCTGATTGGCGACGGTCATGATCCGTGTATGCGGCGGTTTGGGTAGTTGCCCCGCACCCCCGGGAGTCAGTACCTGACTCGCGCGCTCGGCGGCCATGGCGATTGGGGTGTCGGCGAAGGGCTGGCCGTCAACTCCGGGGTGACCCCCTGCCGCAGTTTCACGTGAAACATTCGGGTCTTGATCGACCACGCGTGGACTCCTTTGACCGACCTCGTACGGACTCGCGTCCGTACCGCCGGCGGCTGTAGCTGCCGACCCTACGGTCGCGGAAGCGTCCATTGCGGCACCTTCGGGGGTGCCGACAGAACGCTTCCTATTCTGCGCCCTTCGCGGACTCCACACCAATCCGATCGCCTCCTCAGCGCCGTCCGGAACGGCCACCGCGCGACCGCTCGGTCTTCGTTCCCACGATCACGGTCGTCGGCGTCTCGAGAACGCGATCGCCACACGTGTGAACCGTCAGTTCTGTGATCCCAGAGCGCCCGACCACCGCCCGATCCCGTTCGATCTCTTCGGCGGCTGACGACCCCTTGATCGCGATCATCTGGCCTCCGGGACGGACCAGGGGAGCGGACCATTTCGCCAACCGTTCGAGCGGCGCGACGGCCCGCGACGTCACCACATCGGCGGGCTCGACGACGGCGCGTACTGCCTTCTCTTCGGCTCGCCCACGGATCACGATCACGTTGTCCAACGAGAGCGCGGCAGCAGCACGGTCCAGGAAGGTGCTGCGTCGGAGTAGCGGTTCGATGAGAGTGATCGAGAGATCCGGGCGTGCAATGGCGAGGGGGATGCCAGGGAGGCCGGCACCGCTGCCGATGTCGACCACGCGCAACCCGTGCGAGATGAGCTCGCCGAGTACGCCGCAGTTGAGAATGTGACGATCCCACAGTCGCGGGACCTCTCGCGGACCCATGAGTCCGTGGTCGATCCCATCGGTGGCGAGGATGCGCCAGTAGTCCACCGCCAGCGCCACCCGCTCACCGAAGACATCAGTCGCGATGTCTGGCGGCACCGCCAACGCATCTAGATCGTGCTCGTGCTCGGGTTGTGCGTCAGACGGCACTTCGCCTCCGTTCGAGTGGGATTCCTAGACAGTGTTTCACGTGAAACCCAACCGTCCGGCAGGTCGGTGCACATCGGGTCCGGGCGCGATGTTTCACGTGAAACACATCGGTGTGATTCGATGACAGACCGGCGGAACAGAACGCGACGTCCCGTCGAATCCGAGATCGACATCTGCGTCGCATACGCCCCCTCCGCTCCCTAATCCGAGAGGTCCTCAAGACTGCGGCCCCCTGGGGTGTCAGAAGTGCAAGCCGCCAGGCCCGGCAAGCGACGAAGAAGCGCGGTCGAGGTCGACGAGCCTCGATAGATTCGCGACGCATCTCGCCAGGACCCTTCGTGACGGCCTCCGCAAGCTCCGGCCTCCTC
>ERZ501064.31-NODE-31-length-39624-cov-35.143749_pt1 | contig 39624 bp, 56 predicted proteins | sample MGYA00510851_ERZ501064 | MGnify/ENA primary metagenome ERZ501064 (study PRJEB25958, sample SAMN03398529) | human skin metagenome | study: EMG produced TPA metagenomics assembly of the Human Skin Microbiome Metagenome (human skin metagenome) data set. | reverse complement strand
GGGGGATTGGGGGGTCATTGGAATACCTCCACAACAACTTCATCAACCGCATTACGAAATACGCGAAACGCTCCGGGAACTGCGTATTTCTCAACACGGCGTGTTGAGACGGCCTGAACCGCTTTGTGCAGCTGTTGCGCCAGACGCGCCGTCTTGTTATCCTGATCGTCCATTTTCGGCTGATCCTCCATGTAAGCCGTTGATGAGGGGCGGCGCGCTGTGGTTGGTGCGTCGCCCTTTTCTTATTTATGGTCGTGTTTATCGGTAGCGTCAACGGGTTTCTTGGACCCCGCAGACTTAGCCAGCCCCGGCACATCCCGAAATGGGCGGGACGTGGAACGCTTGCCGGCTTCCGAAGACACCTGGCGCAGACGCTCCGGGGACATGGCGGCGAAACCGCGTGGTTTGGGTGGAGTGGTCATGCGGCGCGACCGTGGAAAATGGTTTTGTATGGACCGCCCGTAAGTCGGTCGAAAAGATACCAAGCGCAGTTGTCTTTACCGTCCATTTTTGAGCCTGGAATCCACTTCAAACGCCCGACAGACACGACCCTCACAAGCCGATCCAGATACGGAGAGGCCTGCTTGGTGTGCATCCAGTCTGCGTCAAAAAGCAGCCATGTCGGTGCTTGGTTGGACAGGTGGATAATGAGCGGGTGCAGAAGCGACCGAGTCCAAGGCGGATTCGTGATGAAAGCTTCAGGCGACCATTCGACTGTCATGGCGTCCGCCTGTCGAATGTCATCACGGCCCGGCTCAATGTCGCTGGCTTGAATACACCGATGTCCAGCCGACACAATCTGATCAACAAGAACGCCTCTCCCCGCGCACGGCTCAATGAACTTTGTCTGCGGCCGTAGGTGTGGAAGCAGGGCCGCAACAGCGCGAGGATCAAACGTCTCGTATAGATCGTTCTTGCGGCGCTCAAACTCAGACCGCTTCCCCATCACAACTCCTCCCACGTCACAATCGCAGCCTCATCCACCGGCCCCAAGCTGTCACCGTCCAGGGCGATGATCCGACCATCCACCAACCGCATACCGGGCAGGCGCTCGCCGTGGTGGCCGATAAGGGCGACGTAGCGGGTGGAGGGGATTTCCGTCAGAGACATCAAACCAAACTCTCCACGCTCTCAGCCGCCGTCGCGGCCAGCCGCTTCAGCCGGGGCCGCAGCTTCACCAGCTCGTCAATCAGCAAGTCCAGGTCGCGCGCCGAACTCTGGAGAGACTGAGCCGTAGCCACCCCCGTCAGCGTCGTGGAGATGCGACCAGCGGCGTTGCGGATCGTGATGGACTGCGAGTGCATGTCCTGCGGGATGCGGATTCGGGGGGTCATGTCGGGGACACCATCACAGCCAGCATCGTTACGGCACCGACAACCAAAAGAACCGGCGCGCACTTCCACGCCATGAGGACCGCGAACAGCAGCCAGTCGGAGAGGGGCGGGAGGGGTTGGTCGTCGTAATTCACCGGGGTTGCTCCATCATCTTCCGCGCCAGACCGTAACACCTGTCCAGCGCCTGTAGGTTGACATACACGCGATCCAACTCGTCCTGAGTCTGCGGCGGATTGGTTGAGATCGCCTTAACAGCCATGGTCAGCAGCGATTGCGCTTGCTCGAATGTGGCGGGTGGGGAGAGGGTGAAGGTGTCTGTCATTGCGAAGCGACATTCAAAAGGTACTTTCTGAGCGCCTGCCACGCCTTCTGCTCACAGCTTTCAGGGTGCTTAAGACGGCGTGCATTTCCGGCTGCACCGCCGCCCCTGCGGTTATAGCCCTGGTGGATAAATGCTTCTCTCCAGATAGCTTCCATCTGAGGTGTCATTTTTTCGGGCAGCATTTCACTTAAGTCACGCATCACTCGCCCTCGCTCATCGCCAGCTTGATCGCGGCGAACACAAGATATGCGTGCTCGAACGAAATCATCTTTTGATTGCTATATACCGCCTCAAAAGCTTCGAGTGCGCACACAGCTGTCCCGCGCTTATCCGACACACTCTCCGCCCGCTTCACCGCCAGCCGCGCAAACTGCACCGCATCCCGCGCCACGTCGCGCCATTCGTCCGCAAGGTCTTCGGCTTCGGTGCGCGTGGCCTGGTTGTGGCCGTGGCGGTCCAGATAATCCGCAATGAACTCGTCGCGGGTGGAGAGGTAGTTTTTGAGGGCGGGGGTCATGCTGCGAACCTCACCTTGCCGTCGTCGCATAGCTGGACAGTCAGGGGCGGGAAGCGGTTCAGTTCGGCGGCTTGGCGTGCGTCATAAAAGGCACGCCCTTCGGCGGCGCTAGAATGTGTTCCGCCTTCGCCGTTCCCTGCCTCACAGTCCGCGATGATGCGCGCCAGGGTTTCCGGGGCGAGGTATCGGAATGCGCGTCCTAGACCATAGATACGGTGGCCGATTGTAGGATCAGTCATCAGCGCCTCGACATAGCCTTGCGCGAAGGGCGAGAGGTCGGACCAGACCGTTCCGCTTACACTCCCCGACGTATCAAACTTCTTATCCATAACCCCTGCGCCTCCATGCGCGGTGTGTGGTTGATGGCTCGACTGTGGCTTATGGTCGTGATGGGGTCAAGCGAAAAAAACTGGATTGACACTCGCTTTGTCGCGGGTAGGTTGGCGAGTGTCAGTTTGACGCCATGGAGGATCAATGAGCGCCTATCTCACAAAGGAAGAGGTGCGTCACAAGCTAAACGCTTTGATTGACGCAACAGCGGGCGGAGTGCCTGCGATCAGCAAGAAACTTGATCTGAACGCGGCCTATATCCGCAATGTCGCCAAGGGCAAGGTGTCTGCCGGCCCCAAGATCAGCGCCGCGCTTGGGCTCGAAAAGGGCGAGCGGCTTTACAGGAAGTTGGAGGAGAAGTGATGTTTGGATGGATTAAGCGGTTGGGGCGGGAGAGGCCCGACATTCATAGCAGCATGGGAACGGCGCAAGCGTCTGAAGCCGTAAAAAAACGTATCCGCATGACTGATCTTCGCACGGCAATCACCACCGCCAAGCGCCAGAAGAAAAAGCACAGCCACCTCTCGGCGGAACTGGCGCGGTTGGAGCAAGCCGACCGCTCTCCCACCCATATGATCCAGGAGCCTGGGCAATGAGCGTTGCTGCGACGATGACGAATGGCTCGTGGTACTTCAGCGGCCACGACGACCTATGGATGATTTCGCAGGCCAAGAGCCAAAGCGAGGTCATCGAAGAAGGCCGGGACTATCACTCGGACGGAGAGCCCTTCCAAGTGGCTTACGGTGCGCCCCGTGGCGCATGGCCGACGCTGTTCAGCGATTGGGACGATCTCGCGGAATACATCGACAGCGGCCACGAAGATAACGCGTTCGAAGAACCGTTCACGACCGAAGCGGGGCTCGGCAAGGCAGAGCTTCAGCCCCTCTGCGACGAGTTGAACGCTGTCTGGGTGCGCTTCGTCGAGCGGGTGAAGCCCACCTCCAGCTTGCTCAATCTCGGTCCATCCATCGACGTGCCAGCGACCGCAGAGTGGCTTGCAGCACATCCCAAGGACTCCACCCAATGACCCCCGGTCTCATCGAGCGGCTGGAAGCTGCGGGGGAGCATACGCCAGGGCCTTGGAGAGCGGAGCACACCGGCTACTACTGGCAGGTCAGTAGTGCGGAAGGCACTGTGACCGATGCGTGCCCGTCGCAGTTCATCGGCGGCGGCACCATTGAGAATCCCAGCCCTCGGGAGAAGGCTAACGCCCGCCTGATCGCAGCCGCGCCCGATCTGCTGGAGGCGCTGCAAAAGCTAGTAGCCCTGCACGACACGTTTTGCGCCCGCCATGGCAATCAGGAAGACGCATACAATCTCGTTGCAACGAGATGGGCAGACTTCGACGCCGCTCGCGCCGCCATCCTGAAGGCCCGCGCCACCCAGGAGCAGGGCTGATGCGTAAAACAGCACGTCAAGTCCTGCTCGACACATGCTATCGTCTTTATGTCGATCCAAGTGACATCCTGTCCACCAGTCGGAAACAACCTCTAGGGCGAAAACGTCAAGAGGTGATGTTCGAGCTTTTCACGCAATGTCCGCATGTCAGTTATCCCGGCATCGGTCGCATCCTGAAGCGCGACCACACCACCGTTGTTCACGGCGTGCGGGCTCATTGTGAAAGGCTCGGGATTAGCTATCAGCAGGCGATCATCATGCGCATTGGAGCGCATAAAGACATGCGGAAAATCTCCCCCGCGTGGATGCTTACTTATGGTCGTCAAGAAGTGTTTTCGGCAATGATGGCAGAATACGGTCAAGCTATGCGGACGGGGATGGGGAGGGTGGAGTGAGCCTCCCACCCTGCGAAAAGTGCGGGTCCGCTCTGAAGGAAGACCTGATCTGCCGCCCGTGTGGTCGGGAATATACCTGGCTGTGGGTTCAGCTACGTCAGAGGGGTGAGCGGTGATCCAACTCCGCGACTACCAGGACAAGGCGATCCGCGACATGCGCGACGCCTTGTCTTCGCACGACTCAATCCTATTCCGTGGCCCCACCGGCTGCGGCAAGACTGTTATCGCCTCCTACATGGCTCAGCAGTCTGCTGCGCGCCAGCGCAAGGTCATTTTCGGGGTCCACCGGATCGAACTCGCCACGCAGACCGCCAAGACGTTCGATCAGTTCGGCATCAAATACGGATTCATTGCGGCGGGTTACGGCTACAACCCGTTCGCGCATGTCCAGATCGCATCTGCTGACACGCTCAGGAACCGGCCTGAACTCATCAAGGGCTGCAAACTCTTCGTGCCCGACGAGGCGCACCTCTGGGCCAGCAAAACCCGCTCAGCGTTGATCCAGACGGCCAAGGACGAGGGAGCTAAGGTCGTCGGCCTGTCAGCCACTCCGCAGCGCTTGGATGGCAAGCCTTTGTCAATGTTCGAACGGATCGTTGAGGGTCCGTCCGAGGCGTGGCTAATCGAAAACGGCCACCTGTCCGAATATCGAGCTTATGCGCCGTCACGCCCTGACATGACGGGCCTGCATACCAGGGCCGGAGATTACGTCACGGAAGAACTTGAGGAGCGGTTTGACAAGCCCGCGATCCACGGTGACGCAATCCAGTCCTGGCGGAAATATGCAGACGGCAAGCGCACGATGGTTTTCGCCATCAGTCGCGCGCACGGTCAGCACGTCACCGACGCTTACAACGCAGCGGGGATTACGGCCGTTTATATCGACGGCACGACGCCGCACGGTGAGCGCCGGGCGCGGATTGAACAGTTTGCAGACGGTCGCGCGCTGATTCTGGTGTCCATCGCCCTTTGCATCGAGGGGTTCGATCTGTCCGCTCAGGTGGGACGTGACGTGCCGGTGGAGGCGGTTCAGCTATTGAACCCCACCAAGAGTCTGCCACGCGCTCGCCAGATGATGGGGCGTGCGCTGCGTCCCAAGCCAGAACCGGCCGTGATCCTGGACCACGTAAATATCATCATGAACGCTGACGGGACGGTCAACCACGGCTTCCCCGATGACGAACGGGAATGGTCGCTGGCGGGTCGGGAGGGCAAGTCGATGGAAGGCGTGCCGTCGTTTGACATCAAGAACTGCGAATCCTGCTTCTCCGCTTACCGGGCTCATCTGCCTGTCTGCCCCTACTGCCAGAGCGACCGCGTGGTTAAAGAGCGTAAGGTGGAGGAGATCGAAGGCGAGCTTGAGGAGATCAGGCGAACGGAGCAGAAAAAGCGCGAAACGCGTCAGGCAAGGGACCTGGAGTCGGTTGCTAAACTCGCCGTCGAGCGTGGTTACAAGCCCGGCTGGATCGCTCAGCGCATGAAGCATATAGGTTCACGCCCGCCATCGTTCGGGGAGATACACGCCGCTATGCAGGCTGCAAGACAATGACCCCAGCCCAACGCCTAACAAACCAAGTCAGAGACGCCGTGTCCCGAACCGGGGCGCGGCTTTTCAATGTCCACGTTGGCAAGTTCTGGGCTGGCAATCCGACCCGCTACAGCCGCACACAGACCGTCGAGGTTCACGACGGCGACGTGTTGATACGACGCGCCAGGCTGATTAACTCAGGGATCGAGGGCATGGCTGATTTGATCGGCTGCGTGCCCGTGGTGGTCACGCCGGAAATGGTCGGGCAGACGCTGGCGGTTTACACGTCGGTCGAGATCAAGACGACGGATAGGCCTTCACCGGCTCAGATACGCTGGATGGAGGCGGTCAAAAAAATGGGAGGTCGCGCTGGCATTGCGCGAACCCCCGAGGAAGCTATAGGTATCTGTCGCGGTGACTAAAAAGGTATGTCGTCGGTGAGGTCGTATGACTCGCGCGCGTAGTTCGACTTGGTGTCCGACTGCCTGGCGCTGGCCTGTTCCTGCGTCGCGCCTCTAGCTTCCCCACCTTCCGAACGGCCTCCCAGCATGGTCAGTTCGCCCTTAAACCGGCTCACCACGATCTCCGTCGAATACTTCTCGACGCCCTGCTGATCGGCCCACTTCCGCGTCTGAAGCTGACCCTCGACATACACCGTCGAGCCTTTCTTCACGTATTGCTCGACCACCTTGACGATGTTGTCGTTAAAGATCGTCACCCGGTGCCATTCGGTCTTTTCCTTGCGCTCGCCAGACGATTTGTCCTTCCACGTTTCCGACGTAGCGACAGACAGGTTCGCCACCCTGTCACCGTTCGGCATGGCGCGAATTTCAGGATCGCGCCCCAGATTCCCAACCACGATTACCTTATTCACAGAACCGGCCATCAAACTTCTCCATCAGCACCGCGAAGTGCGGCGATCTTGTCTTTAACCATGGTAGCGAGCGCGATTGCCCGCTGCTTGTCATCTGCGCCCGCCAGCATACGTTCCGGTTTCTTCTCGTCCCACCAGGCCTGCGTTTCGTCCGGGTCGCAGGCGGTGGAGAGGTAGTTTTTCACGCCGGGCTCGAACGTGTCCCAGGAGAACTGGGTGCGTTCGGGCTGTTTCTCCACGACCTTGAGCGGTGCAACGTCGGCCTTCAGGGGCTTAACACGCGCCGGTGCCTTCTTGCCCTTCGTCATGGTCAGGGCCAGCACAAGGTCGCTGTCGATGTGACTCATGTGAGAAATTCTCAGACCTCCAACGGCGAGCCCTCCCCACTTTACCGTTTCGTCTCGATAAAGGGTCAAGCTGCGTCCAGTATATTCTTTGGCGTCCGGCCCCCATGCCGCGACCATAAGGCGGGCCGTTGTTTTGCACGGACGCCAAGGCTTCCCACCATCGCCCTCGAAAAACACGCTGATTGGTTGTTCCGCCCCAGGGTTTATTTTTACACCCGTGACGCGGATCGTCATAGGGCCTCCCAAAAGGTCATCCGCCGTGAGTTGGTCCACCTTGGGTTTGATAACTTCTCTCATGTCATGCGTCATTAGGACATCTCCCCAACAAACATCTCCTGTTCAATCTTCCGCTCGGTCAACACCATATCGACCGCCGCCTCTCCGTAATCCCGAACCGCCGCCCGAACCTTCGCTTCAAACACGCTGGCTGCGGCCACAATAGCTTCCTGAATCTTCGCGTCAGGATAAACCCGCATGATCGGCATGTGCAGCCCGCCTGAGTACGACACCAGGTCGAGCCATTCCCATTCCGCCACCAGCAACCCCGTCTGGACTTGCAGCAGGTAGTCGGTCGGAATCACCTTGTCCCGATGCCACTCAACGATGGTCTGTACCTGGAACTTCTGGCGGCGGGACTTGCACTCTATACCGCCATCTGTCCCCACGCAGCCGTCCGGGGAATACCCAATCGTAAACCCCCACTTGTCGTTGGTGATGAAACCCACCTCATCGACAGTGCGGCCGGTGACTTCCTCGTATTTCGCGCGGGCCAGAACTTCATCCTCCCAGCCCCTGAGCATGTCGTCTCCGATATACGACGGCTCCACATACTGACTGATCCGCTGAGCCGCGAGTTCCCAGACGTGGGTGCGGGTCTTTTCGTTGTCGGCCAGCTTCAGCGTCGGGGTGAGGATATGCTTGACCTCGCTGGCGGTTAGCAGGCCGGTTCGACAAGCCGCCCATTCGTCTGATCCCTGGATTAAATCTCTATGAACCGTTATCGTCATGGTCTATTCACACTCCATTGGAGTAAACGACACGCCGTAGTGAAGCCCATAAACGGTCGTTTTGAAGCGTCCGTTCGAAAGAACGGCGTTGTTGATGCATCTGTAACGGTGAATCTCATCTATCTCCCAAATTTGACCCCTCATCCACACAGGTTGGCCAACATGAACAACACCAACGCTAGTGTTGCAATGATCTAGTTTGTAAAAACGCTCGTCTCTGCGGTTGCATGGCGTTGCCGTATTGTAACGATCCATTCCGCGTAGAGATTTTATCCAGAAAATCTCACGATCTCTAAGTTTTGTTAGATCAGCTTCCTCTAAAAAGAGGAAAGAAAACTGGCTCTCTCCTAGCCTGTCCCAATCGGATTGGAGTTCCTTGGAATGGTGTTTCCCGCGCCGCAGTCTTGATCGGTGGCCTACGATTCGTGTTTTAATGTCCACAGATGAGCCAACATAACTACGCTTTTCCGCGTAGTTGATGATGGCGTATATCCCGCTAATTGGTGATTTTTTCATTTCAACTCCGGTTGACAAGATGGCCGAGCCCGGCGCACAAATCAACCCATGTCGAGAAAAGAAATCACCACCCTTCGTCGCGCCGCCGTCTTGGCTGGCGTTTCCGCTGAGACCATCCGTGAATGGTGCGAGAAATTCGGCATAGGCCGATACGAGGGAGGCAAGTGGCACATTTCGCGATCCGCGCTTAACCGCATCGTTCGCGCACGCAAGGCCCTAGGCAAGTGACCTACCCATGGTGGGAACGCTGGGCATCCCTGACACACCGCGCCTATCACGGTTACGCTGCCGGAAAGGTCGTGTCAGCTATCGACATGGCCGCGTGGTTTGTCGAGGAACACGCCGCTGAAGCCGAACAGCACGGCTGGCGTCCGGTTCATGTCATGCACCCGCGCCATGGTCTCGCCTGGCGCTGGCATAACCTTACAGCACCCACGCTATGCATCGAGCCGTCTGCCATGGTCGCGGATTGGGGAACGTCGCTGCCGTTCGCCTATCGCCCTGAATCAAACGGCACAGTTAGAATTCTAACCGGCGCAGATCGGGAGGACGCCCTTGCCAGCATCTAGCCTAGACGATTGGGACGAGTGGTCCGACGATCCTACGCACGTCGAGCACAAACCGGCCATCTCCACGGAACTAAACCCCACACCCTTTCAATGGGTTGACCCGTCAACCATCCCGCAACGCGAAGTTCTGTATGGCTCGCACCTTTACCGGAAGTTTGTTTCTGTAACCGTGTCGCCTGGTGGTGTGGGTAAATCGTCGCTCGTCATGATGGAGGCGATTTGCATGGCCTCTAACGAGCCCAAGATGGGGGAGCCGATCTACGGCGGTCCCTTCCGCGTCTGGTACTGGAATGGCGAGGACCCGCAGGACGAGAACACCCGGCGCGTGGTGGCGGCTGCTTTGCACCACAAAATCCAGCCTTCATCTTTTGCGGGGCGTCTGTGGATCGACTCAGGACGTGATATGCAAATTACCCTGGCGGCCATGGCGCGGGGCGAAGTGGAGCTTAACGATACGCTCTTCACCCGCATTGAAGACGCCTTGATTGCCCGCTCAATAGACGTGCTGATTATCGACCCACTGGTATCCGCTCACCTCGTCAGCGAAAACGATAACGGGGCCATAGACGCCATTGTTAAACGTCTTGGCCGCGTGGCCGAACGTGCCAAGTGCGCTATTGAACTCGTCCACCACGTCCGCAAACCGGCCTCTGCTGATTCCAAGGTGGACGTTCACGACGCGCGCGGCGCTGGTGCGCTGATCGCCGGCGTTCGATCTGCCCGCATCCTTAACGGCATGACAGAGGACGAGGCTCGCGAGTCAGGCATAAACCCGCAGGATCGGTTCTCATACTTTCAAGTCGATCTAGGTAAATCCAACCTCGCCAAGCGTGACGGTCGGTCCAAGTGGCGGCGCGTGGTCGGTGTGGGCCTTGGTAACTCGTCTTCAATTCGAGACGAGGATTTTATCGGCGTGGTCGAAGTTTTCGACAAACCGATTGCCAACGACGGCTTTCCCGAGGACGCGGCTATTCAGGCTCAGAGGTTAGCTGAGTCCCGCGACACTTATCGCCATTGGAATGGTTCGGGTCCGCCTCCGGGTGACTGGTTCGGATTCGCCGTCGCGCGCCTGTTTGGAATGGACGAGGATAAGGATCGGAAGTCAGTCCGCCGCATGATTGGGACCTGGCTCAAGGCCGGCGTTCTGACCACAAGGGAGGCATTGAACGAGCAAAAAAACCACGTCGTTTATATCGCGTCCACACGGACGGTTATCGAACCTACCACTGAACCCACCCCAAATGACGATGAACCAGCGTTCTAACCTACTACCGAACCTACCACCTAACCTACTACCAACTTACTACCGGGAATTTTCGCAAACCGGGGCCTTGACGGGGCTGTAGTAAGTTCGTTACGCTTAGCCACGGCGTCGCGTAACGGGCTGAACTTACTACCAACGCCCCGACCGATCAGGCCCCGGTTGCGAACCTACTACGCAACCTACGCAAAACCCGAAAAATCTCTCATGCCCCATATTGACGCACAACCGCCCATGTGCGAGAACACATCAACGGCGGGCGGCGATGGTGCCGGGGCCGGGATGGAGGAAGATGAGATGACCAGAAAAGTTGATCCGCTTAGGAATGTGATCGGTTCTTCTCTTGAGAAAGGCCTTGGAGGGTTGTTTTATCGCATTGAGGCGCTCGAATGCGGGCACACGTTGTGCCCCCCAATGGGGTTAGGCTCTGGTGTGAAATTGGCAAAGCGTCGGCGTTGCTGGAAGTGCGGAGAGGAATCATGACCCCCTCCCAATACCGCGCCGCCCTGACCACCCTCGGCCTGACGCAACTCCAGGCCGGGGCGTGGCTGGGTGTCGGGCGCTCCACCGCTCAGCGATACGCTACGCGAGGACCGTCGCCCGCTGCGGCTAAGGCGATACAGGGGGCGCTTAAATACGGGCTGTGGTGACAAATACGCGTGTGGCTAGCGTCTGGATCGGTTCTGGCGTATTTAGTGACTTATGACTAACGAGGAAAAAGTCGCCAAGGTCATTGAGCTGATCGAGGCTGGAGAGTCTGAGCGCTCGGCCTGTGAGGCGGCTGGAATTGCGCGCTCGACTTTTCGCACGACGGCCCTGCGCTTAGGCTCGGGCGACCAATACGCGAGAGGTCTGACAGCTTTGGCTCACGCACAGGCCGAAGCGCTTGAGAAGACCATTGACGATATGCGGGCCGGCACGATTGACGCGCAGATGGCGCGGGTCGAGATCGACGCCCGCAAATGGTTCGCGTCCAAGTTCCTGCCGAAACAATACGGCGACAAGATCACCCAGGAACACACAGGCGCGGATGGCGGGCCGGTTCAGGTGCAACGGATTGAGCGCGTGGTGGTTGACCCGAGCCAGGGATAGTGTAGGTTCGGGTTGCCTCTCCTTTCCTTCGGCACGGATTGGTATCGAGTGACTCCTGCTAGCTGCCGCGAACCCCGTCAGTGGCAACATTGGCGGGGTTTTGCTATGTGTAGCGCGTGACCGTCCTCCGCATCGAAACCCCGCGCGTGTTCCTGCCCTTGCTCAAGCCAGCAAGGTATAAGGGAATCCGTGGCGGCAGAGGCTCAGGAAAATCTCACTTCCTTACCGAGTTGCTGGTTGAGGAAAGCCTGACTGAGCATATCAGGTGTGCTTGCCTTCGCGAGATTCAGAACAGCATCAAAGACTCAGTCAAGCAACTCCTTGAGGACAAGATCAGGAAGCTAGGTGTGGAGAGGCTATTCCGCATTACGGAAAACGAAATCACAGGACCAAACGATAGCCTTTTCGTGTTTCGCGGCCTTCGCAATCACACTGTTAGTTCGATCAAGTCCCTAGAGGGATTTAACCGCGCCTTCGTTGAAGAGGCGCAGACTATCACCCAGAAGTCGATTGATATTGCGGTACCTACGTTTCGGGTGCCTGGCGCTTCCATGTCTTTTGCATGGAACCCTGAGCGTCCAGACGCGCCAATCGAAAAGTTCTTTGACGAGAACAAGGGCGATCCTGACTTTGTGTTGGTGCATGCGAATTTTTACAATAACCCGTGGTTTGCCGGCTCCCCCCTGCAACGCGACATGGAGCGCGACAGGGAGCGTGACCCTGACAAATACGCGTGGGTGTGGCTAGGCGGGTTTCAGGGGCGCTCAGAGGCGCGCGTGTTTCGCAACTGGAAGGTCGAGGAGTTCGACACGCCAGCCGACGCCGTGTTCCGGTTCGGTGCGGATTGGGGGTTCGCGGTCGATCCGACCGTCCTGGTGCGCGGTTATCTGAAGGGCCGCACGCTCTACATCGACTATGAAGCCTATGCGGTCGGCTGCGAAGTGGACAAGACGCCCGCGCTGTTCGACAAGGTTCCGAAGTCCAGGGAATACCGTATCACGGCGGACAGCGCCCGCCCCGAGGTCGTCAGCTACATGCGTCGCCATGGCTTCCCGAAGATCGTGCCCGCCATCAAGGGGCAGGGGTCAATTGAGGACGGCATAGCATTCCTTCAGTCGTTCGATATCGTGGTGCACCCGCGCTGCGAGAACGTGATCCGTGAGCTTGGCGCGTATAGCTACAAGATCGACAAGATGACCGACGAAATCCTGCCGGTTCTGGACGACAAGGATAACCACACCATCGACGCGCTGAGGTATGCGCTGGAGGGCCTGAGACGCGCAGGCGTTGCGCCTAAGCCTGAAGTCGTGGATACTACCACGCCGCGTGATCGTTACGCGCGCGGTCGCGTTGAGCAGCAGGACGATGGAGGGTTTTATGGGTGACATGATGATGTCGGATAAGCCAAGAGCGATCCGTGTTCCCCATCTGTTGAATCTTGCGCTGGTCGAAGCGCAGGCCATCAACTCGAAAGAAGCGTGGGAGGCTTTCAGCATCCTCTCCCACAAAGCACTTTGTGACGTTAAGCCTCGCTGGCGAACGGCGCATGTTGCTTTGCGCGGCTTCGGCGGTGGAGCTTCCTATCGTGGGTAAGAATATCCGTTCCACAGCCGGCCACGTCCTGGCGACCGGAGAAGCGACCGATGAGGAAGCGCGCGCACTGGCTGGCGCGGTCCTTGGCGACAACAGCCTTACGCCGTCTCGGACGACAAAGAGCCGTGAGGATTTGGAGCGCATCCTTGCGAAGATCGACGGACAGGAAGGTCAGTCCGAGCGTGCTGCGGCTATTCGGGCCGAACTGGATGGGATGGAATGACTGATACGCTTGCCGCCGAACGTCCCGATCAGGACGGCCTCTCCGACCTCAAGAAGATGCTGGACGAGTCGCGTTCGGCGCTTGAGAAGCCGCGCCAGGAATCGCTCAAGGCGCGGGACTACTACGACGGCAAGCAGCTTAACTCGACGCAGCGCGCCACGCTGAAGCGCAGGAAGCAGCCCGAGACAATCCGCAACAGGATCGGTCCTGCGGTGGACGGCGTGCTTGGTCTGCTGGAACAGGCGAAGGTCGATCCGCGCGCCTATCCCCGCAACCCTCAGGATGAGGACGGCGCGGACGTTGCGACAAAGTCCCTCCAGTATGTCGCGGATCAGAACCGCTTTCACAAGCTGAAGCTGGACTGCGCGGACAACCACCTTGTGGAAGGTGCGTGCGCTGCGATCATCGAAGCTGACGAACAGGGCGAGGTTCGGATCAACCAGATTCGGTTCGAGGAGTTTTTCTACGATCCGTACTCGCGCCAGGCGGATTATTCCGACGCGCGCTACATGGGCGTGGCGAAGTGGATGTATGCGCGGGACCTCGCTAGGATGTTCCCCGACTACCAGCCCGAGATTTACTCCACGGTGAACCAATCGACCGTGATGGCGGGTGACGTGACGTGGGAGGACAAGCCCGACTCGCTCATTCCGTGGATCGACAAGAAGGCCAAGCGCCTGCTGGTGGTCGAGATGTATCACCGTGAGGACGGCTGGACGCGATCCCTGTTCTGCCCGGCCGGCGTTCTGCAATCCGGCCCATCGCCCTACAAGGACGAGAACGGCCAGCCGATGAACCCGATTGAGGCGTCGTCGTGTTTCATCAACCGCGACCTTGAGCGGTATGGCCTCGTCGCGCGCATGATCAGCTTGCAGGACGAGCTTAACGCGCGTGCGTCGCGTGGCTTGCACCTTCTGAACAGCCGCCAGTTACAGGTTGGCGATCCGAGCTTCCCGCCCGAAGTGGACGCGAACACGGCGCGTAACGAAGCCGCCAAGGCAGACGGCATCATTCCGACCGGCTATGTTGTTAGCCCGACGACGGACATGGCGTCAGGCAACCTATCCGTCATGCAGGAGGTGGCTCAATCGCTGGACCGGCTGGCCCCTACGCCGTCCGTGCTGGGCCGAGCCGATGGATCGCAGCAGTCGGGCCGCTCGCGTCTGGTGTTGCAACAGGCGGGGATGACGGAAATCGCGCGGCCGCTCGGTCGGTTCGAGGACTGGGAGAACCGCGTCTACCGTCAGATTTGGCTACGTATCAAGCAGTTCTGGACGGCGCAGAAATACATTCGTGTGACTGATGACGAGGGCGCGCCCGAGTTCCTTCAGATCAACGAGCCGATTTATCAGCGAATCCCGCTTGTGGACCCGATGGGACAGCCCGCTATTGATCCTGAGACGGGCGAGCCTATGACTCAGGTGGTCATGCAGCCGCAGCCGGTCATGGGGCCTGACGGACAGCCTGTAGTCGATCCAATGACAGGTATGCCTGCTATGCAGCCCCAGCCCGTCGTGATCGGTTATGACAACCGCGTTGCTGACATGGACATGGATATCATCGTTGATACCGTGCCTGACACGGCGAACCTGGCTGTTGAGCAGTTTCAGATGCTGTCACAACTCGCGCAGGCATACGGCCCCGAGAAGGTGCCGTTTGAGGTCATGCTTGACCTGTCGAGCATCCCGAACAAGCGCCAGGTCAAGGAGAAACTTGAGAAGGGCGCTGCGGTCCCGCCGCAGGTTCAGCAGATGCAACAGGCCGCTGTTGAGTTGGATCGGGCCGAGAAGCAAGCCGAAATCCAGCATACCGAATCGCAGACCGCCAAGAACCTTGCGGACATTCGGACGCAGCAGGCCGAAATGCTATTGGAAGGCCTGAAGCTGGACATGCAGCCTATTGCGCCCGAAGCGGTTTAAGGTCTATACAAAGGCAACTGTGCCGACGACAGTAACGGTCGATTACGAATAGCTCGCGATAGGAGCCAGGACAGAATGAGCGACGTTCAGGATATTGGTCCGGTTTTTGATATTCCAGAGGACACCGGCGCTGCCAATCCTCCCGAAGATCAAGACCAGATTCAGCCGACGCAGGAAGAGGCAACGCCTCAACCCGTAGAAGCCGAACCTCAGCCGGTAGAAACACCGGAAGAGGGCAATACCCAGGAAGCGCAGGGCGGGCACAACGTCCCGCTGACGGCGCTTCTGGACGAGAGGGAGAAGCGGCAGGCGCTGAAGCGCGAACGGGACGAACTAGAACAACGTCTCCAAGCCCTTGAAGCGCAACGTCAGCCTCAACCTCAGACGCAAATTCCTGATCCTTACGAAGACCCCGCTGGTTATCAGCAGTACGTTCAGGCACAGATTGACGACCGCGCGTTTGCCGCGACCGCAGAAATCTCTGGACGCTTTGCCGAGCAGAAATACGGCAAGGAGACTGTTGAGGAGGCCGTGCGATGGGCTCAGGCGCAGGGTGCGAAAGACCCGACGCTAGGCCAGCGCGTAAGGCTCTCCAACGACCCGGTTGGGTTTGTCGTAGAACAGTTCCAACGCGAGCAGTTCTGGACGAAATATGGGTCTGACCCGAGCGCTATTCAGACGCTGATGGCAACCCCTCCGACTGCCGCCCCGCAAATGGCCGCTCCTGCGGCTCCTAAACCAATCGCTCCTCCGCGTAGTCTAGCGGCTGCACCGGGAGCAGGCGGCGGGCATCAGTCTATCCCTGACGGGTCCGTGCTTGATTCGGTGAAGTTCAATCTGGACTGACGGCGGTGGGGCTAATCCGAAAGGATAGCCTCAATGGCTGAAGTCGTACTGAATCAGAACCTGCGTGAGCGGGTTTGGCTGCGTGACGAATACGTTACGCCGTATCTCCGCATGTCGGGCCTTGACCGTTACATGGGTCGCGGCACCAACGCCATCATCCGCACCCTGTCCGAAGGCGTCACCAACGGCGGCAAGGCCGTCGTCATGCCGCTCATCGGCCTGATCCGTGGCGAAGGCGTTTCGGGCTCTCAGATGCTTGAGGGCAACGAAGAGGACATGGACACCTACGCGGACGAAATCCGCGTGAACTGGCGTCGTAACGGCGTCAAGGTTCCGAAGTCCACCAGCTACAATACGCCGATTGATCTGCTGAACGCCGCCAAGCCTCGCCTGCGAGACTGGGCTGCAAACCGCGTCCTGAAGCTGGGCCTGATCCAGCAAATGCAAGGCATCGTGGTTCCTGGCACGTCGGTCACGGACACGGATGGCTCGACCTATCAAGGTCCTGACACTGTTGTTCCCTACGCCCAGGCGTCGGCCGCTCAGCGCAACGCGTTCATCGTGAACAACGCGGATCGCGTGCTGTTCGGCGCAGACATCGCCAACGCCTCTTCGGGCGTCATGGCGACGGCTCTGGCGAACGTGGACAACACGAACGACAAGCTGACCCCGGCGCTGATTTCCAAGGCCAAGCGCATCGCTCAGGAAACCGGCACCATCGCCTCGACCAGCGCGAACAACATCTCGCCCATCACGCCCTATCAGACGGCTGATGGCGAAGAGTGGTTCGTGATGTTTGTGCATCCGCGCGCCATGCGTGACTTGCGTAACGACCCGACCATGACGCAGGCCAACCGTGACGCACGCGAGCGCGGCGAAACCAACCCGCTGTTCCGTGGTGGAGACCTGCTGTGGGATGGCGTGATCATCCGCGAACTGTTCGACCTCGAACTGATCACGGGCGCTGGTGCGGCTGGCATCGACGTGGCGCACAACTTCCTGGCTGGTCAATCCGCCCTCGCGGTGGCTTGGGGGCAGGAGCCGCGCGTCATCACCGACCGCGATCAAGACTATCAGTTCCGCCCGGCCGTTGCCGTGGAAGAATTGATCGGCATCAAGAAGACCTCGTTCGCCGGCAAGCAGTACGGCGGCGTGTCGGTGTTCACCGCTGCGGCGGCTGACGCCTAAGCATCTTGGGGAGGGGCAATAACGCCTCTCCCTTCCACCTATGGGGCTCTGGCGTTAGAAACGACCACACCCGAAAGGAAACAAGACTATGGCTACTTTTAACTCACAAGCGATTCAGCGTCGCCTTCCCGTTCCCGGCTTCGGCGCTGGCGGCGGTCAAGTCCGCGAGCAGTTCACGACCGTTACTATTCCGGTTGGCGGCACGACCACTGACACCATCCAACTGTTCGACCTCCCGCCGAACGCTCGCGTCGTCGGCATCCGGGTCAAGAACGCTGCCCTTGGCGGCGCTGCGACCCTGAACATCGGTGACGCAGGTTACGGCTCAGTGGCTGCTGACCCGGATCGCTACTTCGCGGCTGGTTCCGTGGCGACTGCTGCCTATTCGACCGCCCTGGCCGCGACGGGCGCTAACTTCCGCACCGGCCCGCGCAAGTTGCGTATCACGGCTGCTTTTGCGGCTGGCACGACGGCGACTGCGGGTGACATTGAGGTTGCTCTGCAATTCGTTGTCGAAGAACCTCAAGCGTAAGGGCTGAGCCATGGTGAAAGTTGTTTATCACGGCGAAGCCCCGAACGGCTCGGTTAGCCAATACGGCTATGACTTCGAGCCGGGTAAGGCGGTTGAGGTGAAGGACGAAAATCACCTCGCCAAGCTCTCCACCAACCGCTTCTTTGAGGTGGCTGGCAAGAGCGACAAGGACGAGGTGAAGGAAGGTCAGGCGCAAGCCGAAGCCAACGAAGCCGAGTCACTGCGTGAGTATCTGACGGCTGAGAAGGTTCCGTTCCACCACCGGACCGGTCTCGACAAGCTGCGTGAACTCGCGCAGGACCATCAGGACGCGCAAGAAAAGGCGCAAGAAGCCTGATGCCCCATAGCGTCCGCGATGTTGGCACGCTGGCGCTGAGGAAACTCGGTGTTCTGCGGTCGGGGGGCGAACCCTCGGCCGCAGACGCCGAAGCCGCGCGCCAGTCCCTGGAGTCGCTGTATTCCGAATGGATCACGCAAGGGACGTTCGGGCGCGTCTATAACGTGGCGATCACTAAATCAGGTTCGGTGACGCCCGGTCACTCCATGCACATCAACGTGACGACCGACGAAGAGGTTAGCATTGACCTTCCCGCGACTGTGCAGCGAGATTTCTGGTCAACGTGGCGTCCGTGTCGGGACTATGGACGGGGCTTGAATATCCCGGTTGGCGGTGACCATGGGCTGAACGTGCCGCGCGACAAGTCCGTAGTGATCGTGACGGATCAGTTCGGCGCGGGTCGTGCGACGTATGTGTATGACGGCACCGTTCAGCGCTGGATGCGGACGGACACGATCAAGTTGTCCGACGAAGCGCCTCTTTCGGCGCGCGGGATGGACGGCCTGGCGTCGGTTTTGGCGATCCGTCTGACGGAGCAATTCGGGTCAGAACTTGCTAGTCCGCAGACGCTGCGTTCTGCAAATTCTTACCGCACGGCCTTGGTGTGCAACTTCGGAAATGAAGACGACGAGGGTTATACGATTGCGAGCGCGAGGACGAACGTGCCCGTGCCTGCTGAACCCGTGCCGTTCGATTTTGCCGACTTCTACAATGACCTGCCGGAGAACTGACCGTGGCTGATACCGATGCCGCCCGCATTGGCGACGTGAAGGCCGGTCTGACCGCCGTTAAGGCCGACGTGAAGAGCCGGGTCGACCAGGCGCTTGGCGTCACGGATGCGCTGGCTACGCGCCTGTCGGATGTGCCGGCGGCGTTGGCCACCTTTGGCATTCAAGCCTTCGTGCCTGGCCGGCCGAACACAGATCAGAGCGCCGCAGTCCAGGCCGCGATGGATGCGGGCGTGACCGACTTTTCGGGCATGACGATCTATATCAACGGCCCGGTGGTTTGGCGCGAGGGGCGCACCTTCATTCAGCGTGGCGGTGGAGAGGTCTTCCCGAAGACTCAGGGGTTCGGAGACAAGCAGGGTGCGTTCATCTTCGGCCCGGCGGCGACTCGGACGTTTGAGCATTCCCTTCGCTTGGAAAGCCCCTGCTTCATCCACGCAGACGCGGCTACGCCCCCGGCGGTCACGGGTAATGCAGCGGCCGACACTGAGGCGGCGCGGCTTCGCATTGCCGGGTGGGCTGACAATGGCCTGTGTGCTCGTCTGTTGCAGGACACCATCGTCCGAAACGGTCTCTTTGTCGGGTTTCAGACGGGCTACAAGGTGCATCAGGAACGCATCCGGCTTGAAAACTGCCGCTCTGACTGCCTGATCGACTTTGAGATCAGCGACGCATCGGACTGCTGCTACATCGACAACCCGCACATGTATCCGTTCTGGCTGGCGCACTATCCAGGCATTGGAGCGGACGCGCTGCGCCCATACGAGCGCGGTATCTGGCTGCATGACGACGACGATGGCCAGACTGACAAGAGCGATGGAGTGCAGATCAGGGGCGGCCTTTGCTATGGCCGCCGGATCGGTTTTGAGAACGCGAACTGCTACGCGACGCTTCTGGACGGCACGTTCTTCGACGGCCCTCCCGGACTTGCGGCCGAACGCGGCACTATCGGCGTCAAGACCTCTGGCGACTGCAACATGGTCAAGATCGCCAACGTCCACGCCGATAGCGTCGCCACAGGCTTCGAGCTGACCCACGCTGGCGGTGAGGTCACTTGGCACCACAACACGGCATCGAACATCCAGACGCAGCCGGTGCTGGTGGGAACGGGGCACTCGACGGGCTCTGTGACCGTTTCCAGTTCGGGAACAAACTCGGTCGTCAGGGCTCTGGATGGCGTGGGTCTGCACAACATCGACGTAGTTTTGGCCGGCGGAACGATCGCTCGCCTTATAGACATCGATGCTGTCACGACCGAGAAATCCAGGCTCCAGGTTCGTGTACAGAAAAACGTCGGCGCGGCGACGATGGACAACGGCGGCCTCACCGACACCAAGGTCATCGCCGCTTCTACGGCTGAACAGCCCACAGCTGCTTACGCGGACACGCTGGTCGCCTTCACCAAGACGGCGGATAACCTGGGCGAGTTCAGCGGGAACGTATTCACGGCGAGGCGTCCTGGCACGTATCGCATTGCCCGCCAGCACGGTTGGCAGGCGGCAGATGCGGCCTCCGGCTTTGTGCGGTTCCAGCTCATGAAGGGCGCGACTGAAATCTATCGCTTCCAGACCAACATGTCGTCATCTAACCTTAACACCTGGCCTATGGGTGACGTGACGGTTCCGCTCAATGCGGGCGAGACGATCTCAGTCCGAGCGACGCTGGAGCGGGGAGGCACTCTTCCGGCGGGCCGAAATCTGCTAAGCATTTCTCGGGTGGCGTAAGTGACGTTCCGGGCATCATACCCTACCTTTGCGGACTGCCTTGGCGGAGGCTCCGCGAATTCCTACAAGACCGCACTGGTTTGCAATTTCGGCAATGAGGAAGACTAATGGTCACGGTTACGCTGCCGCGAGCGAAAGGCAACACGGGCGAGCGAGGCCCCAAGGGCGACAAGGGCGACACCGGCGCAACCGGCCCGAAAGGCGATCAGGGCGCACAAGGCATCCAAGGCCCCAAGGGCGACAAGGGCGACACCGGCCCGCAAGGTCTAACCGGCCCCAAGGGCGACAAGGGTGACACTGGAGCGCAGGGTCCGAAAGGCGACACCGGCGCGCAGGGCATGCAGGGTGTGAAGGGGGACACCGGCGCAACCGGAGCCAAAGGAGACAAAGGCGATAAGGGCGACAAGGGCGACGTGCCCGTAGAACGCAAGATCGAGGGTGGTGGACTGGCGACCGGCGGGGGCGACCTATCGACGGATCGGGTCATCACTGTGCCCAAGGCCAGCGGTGACGAAGCTGTATCGGGAACCGAGGACGCCAAGGCCGTGACGCCCCTGGCAGCGCGCGCGGCCCGCACGGCGGACTGGAACACGTTGACTCAAGCCTATGGCCGCGCAGGGCGGGTTACATCCAGTCTGAGCGTGGCCAGCGGCCTTGTGCAGTCCGGGGCTCATCTTGACTTCAAGGATGGCTATTACCGGCATCGTGAACGGTCGAGCGGCCTTCTTGAACTTCCCGGCCTGACCTACACCCGCCCGGGCGCCGCCACCGCCTTCCGCGTCGATGGCACGCTGGTTGAGTTCGCACCGAACGTGCCGCGCATCACAGATCGGGGCGTGCTGATCGAGGGGCAGCGGACGAACCTGTTTGCACGATGGGACCCAACGGCGGTCCAGATTGCTATCCGTGGCGCTTGCGTTGACGTTCCCGAGCCAACTCTTGCACCTCTCTCGGGCCGTAAGTGGGTCGCTTTCCAGAACGCACCCGGAGTTGACGCCTATGGCTACATTGACATCCCTGCAGGTGTCCCCGCTGCCACTACAATCACGCTGTCTGTGCTGGTCTATTCTGAGGATGGAACACAGCCCGTCTACGGCGTGCCTAACGCTGCGAACGACTTTACCGTCCTCGTTAACGCCGCATTTCTGAATGACGCGGTCACATCTTACCGGCGGCTATTGGGGAATGTCTGGCTCTTCACCATCACCGGCAAAAGCCGAGGCGACGAAACGTCGATCCGAGGCGGCATCGCCAGGTATAGGACGCATAACCAGCGCCCCTTGAAGTTCTCAGGCTTCCAGCTTGAGCAGGCCCCCGACGCCTCCAGCCCCATCATCACCACGGGCGCAGCGGCGACGCGGGGGGTGGATGTCCTGTCGTTGACCGGATTGCAGAGTGTGTTGGCGGGTGACTGGACCGTGCGGGTGCGGCTGGCGGAGTTTCCGGCGCGCATGGAGACCTATGCGTTCAGCGCCAGTGCAGGTCTGGGAACCAGCAACATGATCGGTCTGTCGCGATCTTCCCCCACCGATATCAGCGCGGCCTTTCGCTCCAACGCCCAATCTGCGGGGGGCACCACAGTGCAGCTTCCCGGCGAGGGAAGGATGACGGCTGCTGTCAGCCATTCAGCCGGAAAGCTGCGGTGGGCGGTCAACGGGGTGTTGCAAGCGCAAGCGACCCAGACTGCGCCCTTTAGCAATCCGCTGGACCGCATCAGCATCGGCTATGGTCAATACACCAGCGGTGCCCTTAATGGCGCAGTGGAAGATTTCCAGTTGATTCCGCAAGCCCTGTCCGACGCGCAGTTGCAGGAAATCAGCCAATGACCGACATTGACATCATCGGCCCCCTCTACGAGCCTCACCCGACCGATCCCGAGGGCGAGCCCGTGCTGCTGCCGGGCTTCCACGTCAACGTCACGCCGGACTTGATGATGGAACGACCCGAGCTTGAGGCTTTCCGCGTAGAGCCCTCTCCGCTCCGCCGCGTGTGGGCGGGTGACGATCCGGTGAACCCCGTCGTGACCGTGCCGCTGCGGTTCGCGGATCAGAAAGAAGCGGCGAAAATGCTGCCCGAGGCGGTGGCCGGGCCCGACCTCGCCGCGCTGGAAGCCATCGACATCGAGACCGGCTGGCATGGCTGATCAAAACAGCGCCGCTATCCAGCCCCTTACAACCCCGGTCAGGCGGCCACACGGACGGCCCGGCGTTACCACCGTTGATCTGCTGACCTTGGAGCCCTGACTTGCCTCAAATTCCTCTCGGCAACAGCAGCAAGAACCGCAAAACGGCGTGGATGCCAGAAATCCGCACCGTGAACATGCTTGTCGAGAAGTCGGAGACGAACCTTTATACGGGCGTGGATCACATTCAGCGCCCCGGCATGGTTACGTTTTCCAATGTAGGGACGGGTCCGATTCGGGGGGTGTTCAGACAAGCAGGAACGCTAGCGGGTGATTTCGTCTCTGTGTCGGGCGATGAACTGTATCGCACCACGGATCAGGGCGTATCAACTAAAATCGGAGACGTGCCGGGCTCGCTTAGGACGAGCATGGCCGCTACCTCGGCCCGTTTGATCGTGGCGAGCGATGGCGTGGCATACTCCACGTCTGGAGCCGCGCCGGTTCAGGTTGTCATGCCCGACAATCGCTTGGTGTCGTCGGTCGCGCAACTCAACGGCTATTTCATCTTTGCTGAACTCGATAGCGCAAGGTTTTACTGGACGGAGCCGGGACAGACGGACCCGGATGGCCTGTCATTCGCTACAACCGAATCCACGCCTGGTTTTATCCGCGTGGTGGTCCGCGTAGGCGACGAAATCTGGTTTCTGAAGGAAGAGGGAACCGAGGTATGGGTTCCGACCGGAGACCCTGACTTGCCGTTCCAGCGCGTGCCAGGACGCAACTACGACCGGGGTTGCCGCAACGGCGACACGGCCGTCAGGTTCGACAATACGCTCGCGTGGGTGGGTAACGACGGCATTGTCTACCGTGCCGCTGAGGCTCCGGTTCGCATTTCGGACAATGCGCTAGAGGAGCAAATCCGCAAGTCCGAACCCGCGTCAATGCGGGCGTGGTCGTTCGCCATTGACGGTCACAGCCTCTATTGCCTGACGCTATCGAGCGGAACGTATGCGTTCGATGCTTACTCGGGTGTGTGGAGCGAGTTCCAATCCTACGGCCGCGACGCATGGCGCGCTCACGTTGGCGATCAGGGCGAGACGTTTACGGTAGCAGGGGATGACGAGATCGGCCGGCTGTATCGGCTGGATGCGGAAGTCGCCAATGACGCAGGCGACCCGCTAACCCGTATCGTAACCGGAGGTGTTTCTATTGCAGGCCAGCCGGTGCGGTGTGATAGCTTGCAAGTCATGATGACGACGGGAACGGCGGATGATCCGAACCTCTATCCGAAGATGCGGATTAGCTGGTCTGATGACATGCAGACCTTTGGCGACTTCGAGGACGTTTCGATTGGCAGGACGGGTCGATACGGCGAGCCTGTCAGGTTGAACCGGCTCGGCGTGATGCGATATCCGGGGCGACTGTTTCGCCTGCAAATCACTGACGATTGCGTGGCGACGATCCACGCAGCCGCCTTCAACGAGCCGGTGCGGTAGTGGCTGCGTTCAAACTCCCGCGCCTCAAAGCCAATCTTGCCATTGTGGACGGCAAGGGGCGGCCTCTCGACTACTTTCTGCGCCTTTTTAATATCGAGTTCGCTCAACGCATCGAGCAGAACGAGACCTCTCAGGACGAGGCCATTGAAGCCATTCAGGCGCTTATTGAGCAAGTGCAGATCAACACTATCGCCACGCAGGCTGCACAGCAGGCAGCTAATGATGCACAGGCTACGGCAGACGCGGGGACGCCAGGAACCAAGAGTGGGGCCGCAACTGATCCATCGGTGGTCGTTTCACCATCGGTGTGGTCTCAGGGTCCGCAAGTTGACCTTACTGGAGTCGTGGCTGGTAATCTGACTATTCAGGGGTCGGGACCGCAGCAAGATGAAGATGTTATCCTGACTGGAGGTAAGGGCTCAGGTCAATTTTCGTTTAGAATTGTTGAGATTATCTCCGGTGTTGAGACGGTCGTATTCTCGGGTCCATTTACAGCAACCAACACAGACTATTCGGTAGGTCCGGCGACTATCGCAAACACATCATCGGGATCGGTTTCGTCCTTTTCCTCATTCAGAACGTCAACGGGCTCTGTGTCCTATAGAATTGACGCCACCAGCACGACGAGTAGGCGCTACCTGAACGAACTTTTGCTATACATCTACGTCAGGCGTGCGGCATGATAAGGAAAGCAACCCATGATGACCTTGATCGCATCGTTGATATGGGGCGTGACTTTCACGCCTTTTCGCCGTGGAGAGAGATTCCGTTTGACCGAGATTCCACAAAAGATTTTTGCGCGAGACTGATCGACGGAGGCGTGATCCTCATTTCTGATCAGGGGATGATCGGCGGGCTAGTGAATCCGCTTTACTTCAATCCTGATTATTCGGTCGGATGCGAACTGTTCTGGTGGGCCAAGTCAGGGGGTCGCGCGCTGATGGAGGCGTTTGAGGAATGGGCCATGGAACAAGGCGTTTCAGGTCTTCAGTTTTCAGCCCTTGGCGACGAAAACGCCGAACGCATGGCGCAGTTGTTTGATCGTGCCGGATATCGTAGAGTCGAAACAGGGTGGTTTAAGGAAGTCTGATGGCTATCGGAACAACAGCCGCGATTCTTGGCTCTGCCGCCCTCGGTGCTGGCGCGAGCGTCATTGGCGGCAATAAACAGAGCAAGGCCGCTCAACAAGCCGCCAACGCCTCTCAGGCCGCGTCGGATCAGGCGACGGCGGAACAGGCGCGTCAGTATAACCAGTCGCGCCAGGACATGCTTCCGTGGCAGACGGTCGGTAAGAGCGCGCTGACTGAGCTTGCCGGACTGTACGGCCTGAACGCCAATCCGAACGGCGGCGCGAACGCTTCGACTTACGCCTATTTGCAGGCCAATCCATACAACGCCGGGGAGATTCAAAAGGGCTACTTCGGCGGTCCCGGCGATCTTAACGCTGCCGTAAATTGGAACCGCAACGAGTACGGTGGCGATGCAGCGAACAGCGGACGGGTAACGGCGCAGGGCTATGCCACGACTGCGAATGGCGGACAGGCTCCCGCGACGACTCAGGTAGCGGGCGGAAATTCCGCAATGAACCCGTTTTTTGCATCGCCTGACTACCAATTCCGTATGAATGAGAGCCAGCGCGCGCTGACGGCGCGTAACGCGGCCCTTGGGATTCAGGACAGCGGTGCGGCTCAAAAAGCGGCGATCCAGTATGCCGGAAACCTCGCGTCCGGCGAATTTAACAACTACGCCAATCGCCTTTCCGCCTTGGCGGGCGTCGGGCAAACTGCCGCGCAGAACACCGCGCAACTAGGTCAGAACTATGCTAACGCGGTTGGCAACATCGGCATGAACAACGCGCAGAACCTGGCGTCCAGTTATCAGCAGCAAGGCGCGAATAGCGCGCAGATGTGGGGCAATCTGGCGGGTATCGGTTCGGGCTTGCTGGGGCATTTCGGGAGACTGTATTAATGGCAGTCAATCCGCTGGATGCCTTCGCGCAGGGGCAAGATCTCGTAAACAGTTTCGCCACGCAGCTAGGCCGGCGGCAGGCCGGTCGTGCGCTTGCTCAGGGTGACTATGCGTCCGCTATGTCGTCGCTGTTCAACTCGGGGGATATCGGCGGCGGTCTTCAACTGCAAGGGCTGCAACAGCAACAACAAGAGTTGCAGAGGTCTCGTCAGGACGAGCAACGCAAGCGTCAGGTTCAGTTTACCATGCAGGCCACCAAGGTGCTGCGCGGAGCCGTGCAGGAAGGGCAAGACCCCATTGCGGTGTATGACTCGTTCCAGCCCGCGTTTCAGGCTCTAGGCGTCGCACCGGAGGAGTTGGGGCAATACCGGCAAGCGCTCGCCGCTAATCCCGCTGCGTTCCTCGACACGGTTGAACAGGCCGTGGGGCAAGCGGCGCGCGAGCTTGAGATCTTGAACTATGGCTCGGGTCGTGGCGCGGTCGCGGTAGACAAGAATACCGGCGAGATCGTCAATGAATTTGGACCCGCCGCAGAGCCGATCAAGGTCGGTGACGTGCTGGTGGACCCGGTGACGTATGAGCCGGTCCTAGACGCTCGCGAGCCGCGCTATCAGACCGTCAGGAATACAGACGGCTCAACGTCGACTTTCGCTATCGACCAGCCCGCGCCCATTCGTGGAGCGGGGGGTGGGTCGAATGACCTGGCGGGGATCAAGCAGCGTCTATTTGCGCGCGAAGGTGGTTATGTTGCGCGCGACGGAAGTTCCGGCGCACCCGCTAACTTCGGCATCAATCAGCGCGCCAATCCTGACGTTGACGTAGCCAATCTGACGCAAGAGCGCGCCGAGCAGATTTATGATGAACGATACATCAAGCCCATTCTCGACGCTGGCGTGTCAGGGCCTGCATTGGAAGCGGTCATTGACTTTGGCGTAAACGCCGGCCCGAACCGTGCGCTAGACTTTTGGCGGCGCTCAGGTGGCGACATTAACCGCTTTAATGAATTGCGCCTGCAGCACTATCGCAGCCTTCCCGACTACAACCGTTATGGCCGTTCGTGGGAGCGTCGTGTTGCTGAGACGACGCCGGGAACCGTAGACACGCGCGGGGGAACGCGTGTGGTGGCTCAGGGTGAGAACCGGGGCTCTCAGGTGTCCTTTCTCTCTCCAGAAGAGAAGCAATCTTTGGGGTTGCCCGCAAATGGTGTGTATCAGCGGGATCGGGACGGGAAGGTAACTCAAGTTGCCGGCTCTGGAAGCCGAAACACAAATCTCAATCAGACAGATCAGCGTCGTATTAGCGCCTCCATTTCATCGGCTGAAAGCGCTTCTGCTTTGGCGAATGATGCGAGGCGCTTTGTTGAGCTGAATCGACGCGCCGGAACGAACCCGATTGTGGGGGCGGCGGGTCCAGTAGCCAGCCTTAACCCCACATATGCGGAAATGAGGGCTATTCAGTCTCGAATGGCTCCGTTGATGCGTGAGGCAGGGTCAGGCGCAATGTCCGACAGAGACGTTTCGCTGTTTCTGCGTTCGATTCCTAGTATCGGAAATCCTACTGAAACTAACGTGGCGCTTGCCAGCGTAATTCAAGCAGGCGCGCAGCGAGCCCAGGATCGGGCAGCGTTCTTGGAAGATTACGCCCAAAAGAACGGTAATCTTTTGGGGGCTCAAGAGCAATGGAACAGATACACAAGAGCCAACCCGCTTTTTGAAGAGCGTGGAGGAAATACTAAGGTAAGAAATAATGTCCCAGACTGGCGTGATTTCTTTAGTGGATCGACACAGACTCAATCTGGAAGCCAGCCTCGCACCAACGCGCCCGGCCTTCGGTTCAATATCACCGAAAGCCAATTGCAAACCCGCCAGCGCCTGATCCAGCAAGGTGCATCTCCGTCTGCCCCGTTGGGTTCGACTCGCAATCCGCGTTACCTGAACCCGGCCGATCCTTCGACTAGCTACGGGAACATCCGCCGTGGCGAATATTTCGTCCACCCTGACGGCACGGTTCGGAGAAAGCCCTGATGGCTCAAAATCCTTGGGACGCCGCGCCGATTGTTAGTCGCCCTCCGCGTGACACACGGCAGAATGAGCGCGAACAGGCGGAAACACGCTATCGAAACTCAACAGGTGACACGAATCCCCTTGCTCAGCCCATCATTCTTCCTGGCGAGGAAGGCTATGAGGGCCAAGGAGAATTCTTGCCCGATGCCGGCGTTGTGGTGCGCCGTGGGGATTGGGACGCCGCGCCCGTCGCTACTTCAAGCCAGATCGCAGCCGAAGCCGAAGCGCAGCGCCGTGTCGCGGGTGGCGAAGCGCTGTCATCTGGCGGTCAAGCCATCATGCAAGGCCTGTCGCTCGGATGGGCTGACGAACTTGCTGGCCTGATCGCTGGCGCAGGACAAGGCGTGTCGAACGCTATCCGAACCGCTCAAGGTCAGCCCATTGAGATCGGCGCGGGTGACCTTCGCAACGCCGTAACGAACGCTACTCGTGAGGAATCAGAGCGTTTCTCGCGGGAACGTCCCGCCTCCAACTTCGCCCTGCAAGCCCTTGGCGGTCTACTGACGGGCGGGGGCGCTATTGGAACGGGCGTGCGTGGCGCTGTGGCTACAGGCGCGGCTTACGGTGCTGGATATGGTGCAGGAACGGGCGAGGGCGACACTGAGCGCCTTCCTGGCGCGGTAACGGGGGCTGTAGCCGGTGCCGCGACGGGCGGGGCTTTGGCTGGCGTGGCGCAGGTAGCAGCCCCGTATGCGCAACGTCTTGCCGGTATTGCGGGGAGCATCAATCCCGGTGGTGCGGCTCGCGCGGCAACCCGTCGTCTCGGCCCTGCGGCTGGCGCGGCGGTTCGCATGGAACCGTTTATCACGCCTCAAGCCATTGCAGAGCGCACCCGCCTTCAGTCGCTAGGCGTAGATGCGTCTGCGCTGGATGTGATCGGCGGAACGGGCGAGCGTATGATCAGGTCTGCCGCTGGACCAGCGGGACCGGGCGCAGAGATGGCAGTTGCGAACAGCAGCGCCCGTCGTGCCAACCTCAAGCCTGAAATCATGGACGTAACGCGTGGCCTGTCGCCTGATCAGCGTTCAGCAGAACAGGTCCGCGAGGGCATCACCACGCTTAGGAGCAACCTTGCATCGGAACAATACGCGCCGGCATACGCGACGCGCGTTCAAGTCACGCCTGAAATCCTTAGCGCGATTTCTGATGGGCCAGGCCGTGCTGCACTTAGTCGTGCCCGCACGGCTGCGGTGGCCCGTCGTGATGCTTCTCAGGTCATGGAAATTGATGCGCTTCTGAACGGCGAGGCGGGAGAGGTTTCGGCCGGAACTCTCGACCGCATCCGCATCGCCATGTCCGGCCGTGCGCGCGATTTGAGCCAGCGCGCCGGTTCGCGCGATATTGCAGGCGGATTGGCTCAACGGGCTTCAGATATTGACTCTACTTTGGCGGCAATTCCTGAAATCCAGCCTGCCCGGCAGACCTACGCCGAACTATCCGGCGCGTTGGAAAATGTCGATGAGAACCTGCGTTCGGCTGCGGCGGTGTTCAGCACCAATCCGCAGGACTTCCAGCGCCAAATTCAGGGCATGACGCCAACGCAACAAGAGGCGCTAATCATCGCCGTGCGCGAGCGGATCATGAATACGCTTGGCGGTCAACGTGAAGCAGGAACGGGCGCTTTGCAAACCATCGCAGAGTCGCCCTACTCGCGCCAGAACCTGGAGACGCTGCTAGGTGCTGACGAAGCGAGCCGCTATATCAGCCGAATTGAGGAGGGCGTGGCGCAGGCTCAGCGTGCGGCGCGTGTCAGTCCGAATACGAACAGCCAGACGTTCGGGCGCATGGTGGATGACGAGACGTTCAACGCGGCCAGCATGGTCGGCGCGGCGGCTGATCTCGGACAATCCCTGACAGGCAACGGGTTCGCCATCGCTCGCACGCTAGACCGCCTCCGCTCGCGCGCCACCCTGTCGCCCGAAGAACGCGCCGCCATCGTGGAACTTGGAATTGGTTCGGCAGATAACCTTGAGCGCATCGTGCAAGTCGCTCAGATGGCCCGCCAAGCCGGCCGCCCCGTTCCGCGCGAAGTCAGGCAGTTCGTTGACCGCTCACGAAACACACTTGGCGCGCAAAGTCCTGTCGCCTTGCAGATCGAGCGCCTTCTCTTGCCATCGCTCGCGTCAGCAGAAGAAGACCAAGAATGACTATAAAGGCCACAATCGGATTGGCGGCTTGCCAAATCAAAAACGTCGCTAGGAGCTTCAAGTAATGGCCGCTGGTCGTTTGTTCATTCCGGGATGGATGCCTGCGCGTGATAGCGACGGGAATCCTATTCCTAACGTGTCTGCGTCGTTTTACCAAAACGAGACGGATGTTTTGGCTGTGGTTTATGCCAATGAAGGCCTGACAATTCCGCTAGCCAATCCTGTTCAGGCGAATTCGTCTGGTCGTTTCCCGCAAATCTATGCTGACGATAGCCAAATATTCAGCGTTTCGGTCGAAGCGCCGTATGGACCGCCAGGGCAACCCTTTACGTTCGATGGGCTATCGGCTTCTCAAGCGGCCGATATCGCAGCAGCAAATCTAGCCCAAGGCTCGGCAGATGATGCTGAAGCGGCCATTGCTGCGGCTGTTGCTGCTGATGGGGAGGCCGGCTTGGCTGGCGCGCTTGCCGCTCAAGCTGTCGTGGCTCCGCTTGCAGGGAGCGGGGGCTCTGCTCTTGTTGGGTTCCAAGCCAACGGAACGGGAGCCGTTGCCCGCACGACACAAGAAAAGCTGAGAGAGGCCTTTGTTTCCGTCAAGGACTTCGGAGCCAAGGGTGATGGCGTAACTGACGACTTACCGGCCTTCAATGCCGCCCTCGCGTCGGGCGAGCGCTGTATCTACGTTCCATCAACTAACGCCAGCTATCGCTTGACTGGAACGTGGAACGTGACGCGAAGCGTAAGGGTCATGGGCGACGGATGTGTGCCTTATGTCGGGGCGATTGTCGCCAACCAGCCGGTAACGCGCGGGCCGGGTTCTTGGCTCTACTTCGATCATTCGGGCGAAGGAGTGAAGCTGTATGGCGTCGCCGGGCAGGAGTTGTCGGGCGGCGTAATGGTGGGGATCGGCACGATCCGTAACCAGCCTGCGCCAGCGCCGGGATGGGCTCCGCTCGGCAACGGTTTCGACATCGTGGCCTTGTCAGGTGATTGGTTCCTTGATGACCTAATGCTGTGGAACCCTACCAACGGTATCCTCCATGACTATGCAGGCATGGGTCGCTTGGAGATTGGTCGTGTGCGCATGGCGCCCTTCCGCAAGGGTTTCCAGATTGATCGGTGCTTCGACATTTTCCGCGCGGGCAACATCCACATCTGGCCGTTCAGCGGCATTCACGACAGCTATCGGGACTTCCGCTACGCCAATCTGGTGGGAATGGAGTTCCGCAAGGTCGATCACACCATGATCGACAACTACTTCGCTATCGGCTGCAAGAACGCCATTGAACTCTTGCGTGGCGCGGAAGGCGGCGTTCCGACGCACATCCAGTTCGACAAGGTGCAGGCGGACCTGTTCGGTCAGTTCGGCTTGTATGTCGGCGGGGACGCGGACGGCGCCAGCATCGAGATCGCCAACTTCTATGGCCAGGGTGCGGTCGCGGCCGATGGCAACCCCGCCGGCGCGCAGGCGGGCATGGTGGTCAACGGCGACTTTTGCACCGTCAAGGCCGGCATCTTCCAGGTGAACCGCACCAACCAGCAGGCCGCGATCATCAACGGCGCGGGGAGCCGCGTCTTCCTAGGGCAGCCAACGGTCAGCGAGTACAACCGGGCCAACCTGGGCGCCACCGCCTTCGCCGTGACCGGGGGCGGCAGTTCGATCCATCTGGGCGACAAGCTGGCGGTGTCGGGCGGCAACGGCATGGCGACGCAGGACGCCACGGGCCGCATCTCTTCGCACGAATGGCTGGACGACATGGTGTCGCCGTCCGCCACCGTGGGGACCATCTCGAACGGGCGCGCCGACCGCCACTGGAACCGACACGGCGACAAGGTGTCCATCAGCCTCGACATCGCCATCACCACCAACGGCACGGGCGGCGGCGCGGTGCGGGTCGATCTGCCGATCCCCGTGCGCGGCGGGCGCGTGTTCATCCTGCACGGCCAGGACTATGGTCTGTCGGGCAAGGCGCTGATCGGCCGCTGCGAGGGAGGCGGAGTGCTGATCTATGATTACGCCAACGCCTATCCGGGCGCTGACGGCGCGCGCCTGATCCTGACCGGCCTCTACGAGGCCGACCCGCTGTGACCACCACAAAGAAGGAACTACCCATGTCCTTGAGCGAGGAAGCTGAACAAAACATGCCAGACGGCTAAGGCTGTGCTACTCTCGTTTTCGGGCAATCCCGCCCTTGTGGAGTCAATGAATGACTGATCAGCCGATTCCTGGCGGTCCTATCGACCCCAACAACCCTCCTCCTCCGCCCCCGAAGAAGCCCAAAGGTTCTCAACGTGACGAAACCAACCAAGAAAACGTCGGCTCCGATCAATCCAAAGGACAGGCCACCCCCGCCTCCTCGACCGAAACCACGGACGAGTAGGTAATGCTCCAAGCCGTCTGGACTGTAGGAATCGTCTTGGCTGTCATCGCAGCCACAGACCGGCGCGCGCGTCCCATGCTGGCGCTGATCGCGCTTGTCCTCGTCCAGACGGCACTTTGCGATGCGATGATAGGTGATCGCCTGACAGAGGTTGCCATGCGAGCGCCTATTGACCTGTCAGCGGGTCTTTTGTCTCTCAATCTTGTTCGCCGTGAACGGTGGAGTATGGCGATACCAGCAATCTTCTGCGTGTGCCTTTTGGTTCACGCCGCGTTCTGGTTGTCGTATTACAATGGCGTGGATGTGTGGTATGGATACGCTCACACGCTGAACGTGCTGTTTCTGTTGCAATTGGCCTGCCTTGCATGGCCGGGTGGAGGTCAATTGATTGGTCGCGCATCCGCTTATATGGGGCTTCGGGGCTCTCCTGGGGGCCGCGTGGCTTGCCGTGGTGTTGGTGGTGTGGTTCGCGGCCGGTCCATCGCCCTCGACGCCGAAAGAGGCTGAAGATGAGCCCCGATAACCCCGTCAAATCAGCCCACGAAGTCAGCCTGTTTTTCACGCTCGCCGCAATGGCGGGCGGTTTGCTATGGGGCATGATCCGCATTACGGCGGTTGTCGGTGGCCCCGCTCCTTACGACCGTTCGGATGTCGTGAAGGCGTCCATTGACGCCATCTGCGCGCTTGTCTCGGCCTTCATCAGCGCCCTTTTCATCTCGCCCGGCGTTGTGTCGTGGATGGGAATAGATGATCTCCGCATGATGGGGATTATCTATCTCATGATCGGGCTGGTGTTTTGGCAAGTTGCGCCATTTATCTCCCGGCTGCTGGTTAAGGCGATTCCAAACGTAATCGGGGGAATGATCCCTGGCAATAAGAACTCCGACAACGGAGAGCCGAAATGAACCTCGTTGACTATCTGGCTCAGGTCTCAGCGATCCTTGGCGGGACGATGGTAATCGCCCACGCCTACCTCTCGGGATTCAAGAGTCGAGGCTTCCCCGGAACGCCATGGGTCGAACGTGGCGGGATGCTGTTTGTCGGACTGGCCTTGTGGTTGCGAGCCGGGATGATCTACCCTGCCGCCATGGTGGTCAATGAGAGATACCCGAACGGCCATCACGTCACCGTGGCAGAATCGTTTGTTTACGGCACGCTCTGCGTCTGGATGGCCTTCCGGTTCATAAACTACTTCATCACGGCGCATCGCTGGTACACCGAAGGCCAGACTCTAGGCGTGGCCGGTTCGGATCGCCCGACTGTTCGCAATGTGCCAGAGCAAATCCGCGAGGGGCTTAGGGAGGAACTTCCGAAGGCCATGGATGAGGCTAACCAAAAGCTGTTCTCGCAGATCAGCGGGCCGGTGAAGCATTACGGAGGGAAGTCGTGACCTCTAAAATCGTCTCCAACGAAGAGTTTGTCCGCGCCTATCAGCGTAAGTATGGCTTGACAGAAGACGGCTGGGCTGGCGCGGCGACGTTTGGTCATCTGAACCCGGCTGGCTCCGACATTACCGAACGCGTCGCCATGGAGCTAATCCAGCACGAGGCGATTGTTCAGGAAGCCTACAAGGACAGCAAGGGCATCTGGACGTGGGGCGTCGGAGTCACGTCCGCGTCAGGCCATTCCGTCGAGCGGTACAAGGACAACCCGCAGCCCCTGGCGAAGTGTCTGGCGATCTATGTGTGGTTGCTGCGTGAGAAGTATGCGCCGGTCGTTCGTCAGGCATTTGGCGACCGTAAGCTGACGGAAGCTCAGTTCGCCGCCGCTCTATCATTCCACTACAACACCGGGGCCATCGAGCGCGCATCGTGGGTGAAGACGTGGCTAGCGGGTGATCTAGCGAAGGCCAAGGAACAGTTCCTCGAATGGCGCAGACCGCCCGCCATCATGGGGCGTCGTCGCGCGGAGGCTGACTTGTTCTTCCATGGCAAATGGTCGAGCGGCGGAAAGGCAGCGGTTTATCCGGTGCTGAAGCCATCGTATCAACCGAACTTCGGCGCGGGTAAGATGGTGGATATTCGGGATGCGTTGAAGGAGGCGATGGGGTAAAGAAAAGGCGGAGTTCGACTTCCGCTATTCGAACCGTTCGGCACTGGGGTGCGAAGATCAGGAACGCGCGATGCGCGCGGTGATTGGCGGCGTTGGAAAGCGTCTGACGTACGCCAACTAGGTTGGGCCAGATGACGTTATCAAGAGACGCCAATCAAATCGGAATCAACAGGATTGACGTGCATAAGTAGGGAAAAAATGCACAATGTCCTTGGATGTGAAAGAAACACGCCCCGGAGAGGCTTTCGATCAAATCCAAGTGCGGTCCCGGCAGGATTCGAACCTACGACCCACCGCTGCGACACGGTTGCTCTATCCGACTGAGCTACGGGACCGACAAAGGAAGAGCCGGGGAGTTAGCGCTCCTCGGCTCTTTTCATTCAACTCACAATCCGAAACCCCGACTCAAAAGGGGTTTGGCGAACCGGAGCGCTCGCCTGTTCCGTCTGCCACCCAGGGACCGTCAGGCGGTGAAGCGTGGGTGGTTTCGATAGCCGCGCTCACGGCTTCGGTCCTTCTTGGGTGGTGGGGCGCTCAGTGACGCGCGGCCATTGCCAAGCGCCGGACGCCTTAGCCCGACGCCACTCCTGATAGTCCGCTAGGAGGTGGACGGGTCGAATGACGTGCACCCACGTCTCCCGAATGACCACAGCAGCAAGTCCAGCGACTACTCCCCAAGCGAACAGCGCCATGACGACACGCCCTATCCAAAGGGCAACCAGATCAAGCATCGCCTCCCTCCGTTCTGGAGGCTAGGAAGGCGCGGGCAGACTTGAGTTTCTTAGTGTGTATGCTTCCCGTCCGACCGGATTTGCCGCGATGGACGGACTTGCCCGCGCCCTGCTTTGCCGTCCGTCTTTTGCGTCGCTTGTGAAACGTCTTCATCTTACCCATCATCATTCTCCGACAATGGTCAGTGTAGGCTTAGCATACGAGAGGTAGTCGCGATCTTCATCCGGAAGAGGTCCGCTGTTCATCGCGCCCGTAAATCCCGTTCTCCAGCCGTCTCTGAACGCTTTCTCGCGGATACCTTCCAGGTCCTTGATAGTGCTCATCAGCCCCTCTATCTCAGCGGCTTGGGCTTCGATCAGGGTGGCTTGACTTGAGATGGTGGCCGCCGCCTGGAACCGCTCGATGTTGCACGCGATGACTGTATGTCGTGCGGTAACAGGCCAGTCGAGATGTGTGCGCATATCCACCCGCAGCCGCGCCACCAGGTCGGTTGCTTCCCCGGTCATTCGCTGGGCTCCGGTCGAGAGAGGGCTTTGAGAGCGATGCGACGCAGCTTGTTGAAGCCGATGCCGTAAGGCGGGTTCGCGATCTGCTCCAACGCTGCCCTCAGCCTCTCCACCTCCCCCGTCTGTGCGGCGCTCTGTGTAGGGGCGGCGGGACGGGCGGCGAGAGCGGCTTCCCATGCGGCGCGCAGTTGGACATAGCCAACCCCGCCGTCCATGTGGCGCTCACGCTGGCGCGCCGCATCGAACATGGCGTCCATCATGGCATCCGTGGCTTCCAGCGGCACCACGACCCCTTCGGCCGGTGTTGGGTTAGCGGGCATGGTGGTCATTTGCGGAACGGTCTCCCGATGCGAAACAACGACAAAAGGAACAGCACGATCAGTGGAGTAGAAACGATCCAGAATGTCGGTTCCGCTGCTGCTTCAGAAATGCTCATGACTTCCCCACCTCATCAGTCGGGGCGGCGGGATGGAGGGCGAGGATCGCGTCGGCTTTGGCGAGCGAGGCGCGCACCTCATGCCGGCACTCAGCACCCATGATCGGATTGACGATCTGTTCGTCGTAGAAGGCCCACGCGGTCGGATCGACAATGCGCGCCACTTCCTCCCGGCTTGGCCGCCACCCGTCGTCCGCAGCAGGAGCGGAGAGATAGAGGGGCTGGGTCGTTATCTGATCCGCGCCGCGCTCGCCGCTCCAAGGTTGATCTCCGACAACAGCGAACTCCGACCGTAGAACGCCGTCGTGGTTGAACTCTTGCACCAACCACGCTCGGGCGTCCGGCTGGGCTTGCGGGGCGGAGGCCGTGAGAACCTTTACAGCCCAGGCTAGAGCCTCTGCGTTATCGCTAGCTTCCAGCCGGGCACCACAGCCAGGCTGGCCAATCTTGTTCGCCCAACCGGCCTGCTCGCGCTGCATCTTGGCGAGTTGCTGAATGTTCCGGCGTGCTTCTTCACCCCCCGCATCAGCGGGCTGGCGTTCCGGGCTAGGGGTGGTGGGGGCGGTCATTGCACACCTCGATTGTAGGAGGAGAGAGCAGCGATACCGGCCGGCGAGATCAGCATCTGCCCGCGCTTGGTGCTGCCGTAGTCGGCTTGTGAAAGCCAGACGATGTTGTCCGCGCCGATGATGGACACCAGCTCGTCGAAATATTCTGGCGTCATGCGCGGGAGGTCTTGATAGACATAGCCGTCAGCGCGGTATGTCTTGCCCTGGACAGGCTCTCCCGGCGGACACCCAAACCATCCTGCATCTTCGCTCATGTCTTCCCCACCTCATCAGTCGGGGCGGCGGGATGGAGGGCATGGTTGATGTTCGTTCGAACGGATGCACGACCGGCCCAAAAGGTCAGGATCAGCGCCTCGCAGATCAGACCACCCCACGGGACATTGCCCGTGATAATCGGCCAGATGACAATGCTGAGTGCGACTCCAAACGCGAGATGCTTCACAGCCCGTCCTCCACGGTAGGCGGCGCTGGAAGATTTCGCCAATGTGTGAAACCGCTGTCCTCAATCCAGTCATCCGAGAACGGGACGTTCCAGATGCCGTCGCTCCAGTTGCCGATGACGGCGAGGGGCGGGCCTTTCGTGTCATAATCCTGAACGGCGGGCTTGATGCACCACAGGATGATCTGCGTCCCATCCTTCGGCGCGGTGCTGATGTCCCGCCACCCGTCGTCCGCAGCAGGAGTGGAGAGGTAGAGGGGTTGGACCTCCCAGCCTTCCAACCCGATTAAGTCCGCTCCTGTGCCGACAGGGCGCAACTGCCACTCCTCGCGGTCCGTAATGGCTCGCCGCACGCGCCACGCCACCGGCTCCCCCGCCTCTGGCTGCGGCGATGCGGAGACGGCTTGTCGAGCTGCGTAGGCTTCCGCGATGGCTTGAGTTAGGCTGTCGAAACCATTGGCGGCCGCAACTTCGCGCATGTGATCATACAGCTCAGCCTTCCTCGCAATCTGCTCCCCGCCCTGTGCTGGGGATGGCGACGAGGCGGCGAGGGCTTGGCGGTCGTAAAGGGGTTGAGGGTCCGAGCACTCAGCGCCTTGAAGACGCCACCCATCGACATGGTTTCGGGCGGCTTTCAGCGTGGCGTAAACGGCTCCGTCGTCGCCAATCCGCCAAGCCGCTGGCTCGCCCATCGGGGTCGGTGCGGTTTGGCAGTAACAGTGCAGGACTTCATCGGAGAACGAAGTTCTCCCCCAGCACCTGGATGAGTGTTCGCGGTCTCCGCCCATCGGGGTCGGTGCGGCGAGGGCTGCGATACGCTCAGTGAGGGTCAGCCAGCGACCCTTGTCCCCATCAGCGCGGCAGGGGGCGTCCGCACGGTCCAGAGCATCCTCGATGGCTTGGAAGGTGCTATCGTCCAGCGAGCCTCCGGGCAGCGACCGAAGAAAGTCTGGCTTCAGCTCATCGTCCCCGCCCATCGGGGTCGGTGCGGCGAGGGCTTCCTCAAGCCGAACGATACGAGGCTCTATTCCGGGCACATGGTCCCAGAGCAAAGATATTGCATCCTCCAACGCTTCCCGCAGCGCCTCCACCTCCCCGCCCATCGGGGTCGATTTAGCGAGGGCCTCCGGTCCATGCGAGGCGACCATTGCGACGGTCTGCGCGTTAATCGGCATGACGAGCACCTTGGCGCGATCCTCATGGGTCGATGATCCGCCCCAGAAAAACTCGCCGCTGTCGGCGCAGTAAGCGTCAGGTCGGTTGCCAACACGCCAAGCCTTGCCGCCATCGCCAGCGGGCTCCATCGCCCCGTATTCGGATTTAAATCCGATAGTCCCGTTCCAGAAGAATAGCCCCGGCGGGCACTCCGCGAGCGTGACGCAATGCGCGGCGACATCGTATTCTTCGCCGATGTCCTCCCCGCCCATCGGGGTCCGCGCCGGGGATGCGGCGGCGTAGAGCGGCTCAATGGTTCGCCCCATCTCCTGAGCATAAGAGCGAGCGCGGTCACTAGGAGGCCATCGTTTAGGTTCGCCGTAACGTGTGCCGTCGTTCTGCCTCTCTATCCATGCGACTGGCTCACCCATCGGGGTCCGCGCCGGGGATGCGGGGGAAAGAGCGGCAAACCAGCAGTTCGTTGTGCGCTCGACAGTCGGCCAGCATCCTTCCGTCTGAAGGCAGATGAAGGCGTTGTCCTTTCCGTAGCCAATGACGGTGCGACGCAGGTAACCGCGGTGCTGATCGCTTTCTATGTCGCCGTGAACGCCCGACACCAGAACAACGGAGCCGACAGCGGGGAGCGGATCGCCCACACGCCAAGGACGTTCGGCCAGTCGCCCCTCTGCGCGCTCCGGTATTTCTTCCTCCCGCCCAGCGCCGATGGCTTCCACGGGCTGCTCGGAGGCGGGGCGGGAGAGGCGGAAGTGATCGGCTAGAATGAATGACAGAGCGTTGCCGTAGTCATTTGCGGGACCACGCCCGACGATTAGCGTCTCTCCGCTGTCGAGGAGAAGATCAACCAGTTCCTGTAAATCTGCTCGCGCGGTCTCAGCCGTCAGCGGCCTTCCCGCTACAGGGGGGGGGGATTGGGGGGTCATTGGAATACCTCCACAACAACTTCATCAACCGCATTAC
>ERZ501064.30-NODE-30-length-39913-cov-8.997391_pt1 | contig 39913 bp, 41 predicted proteins | sample MGYA00510851_ERZ501064 | MGnify/ENA primary metagenome ERZ501064 (study PRJEB25958, sample SAMN03398529) | human skin metagenome | study: EMG produced TPA metagenomics assembly of the Human Skin Microbiome Metagenome (human skin metagenome) data set. | reverse complement strand
GATCATCGAGGCTCGCGGATCGTCGTCGGCGGCCTCGGCAGCGAACGCCACCATCGACCATGTCCACGACTGGGTGCTCGGGACACCGCCCGACGACTGGACGTCGGTGGCGCTGCCGTCCCCGGGAGCCTATGGAGTCCCCGAGGGACTCGTGTGCTCGTTTCCGGTGCGCTCGATCGACGGCCGGTGGCAGATCGTCGAGGGTCTCGACATCAACGAGTTCTCGCGGGCGCGGATCGACGCGTCGGTCGCCGAACTCCAATCCGAGCGCGAGGCCGTGTCCACCCCGTAGTGTTTCTGCTCATGTCGAAGAAGGACAAGGCGAAAAAGGCCAAGATCGGGAACAAGGTCTACGAGGCGGAGTTGTTCCGGTTGCAGACCGAACTCGTGAAGCTCCAGGAATGGGTCCGTGACAGCGGCACCCGCGTCGTGGTCATCTTCGAGGGGCGTGACGCTGCCGGCAAGGGCGGAACGATCAAGCGCATCACCGAGTATCTGAGCCCACGGATCGCACGGGTCGCCGCGCTCCCGGCGCCGACGGATCGTGAACGCGGACAGTGGTATTACCAGCGTTACGTCGCGCATCTGCCCGCGCCCGGCGAGATCGTCCTGTTCGACCGGTCCTGGTACAACCGCGCCGGCGTGGAGAAGGTCATGGGTTTCTGCACCCCCGAGGAGCACTCGCGGTTCCTGCGGCAGACCCCGATCTTCGAGCAGATGCTCATCGACGACGGCATCCTGCTGCGCAAGTACTGGTTCTCGGTGTCCGACGACGAACAGCTCAAGCGGTTCCGGTCACGCATGAACGACCCTGTGCGGCAATGGAAGCTGAGCCCGATGGATCTCGAGTCGGTGTACCGGTGGGAGGACTACTCGCGCGCCAAGGACGAGATGATGGTCCACACCGACACCGCGCTGAGTCCCTGGTACGTCGTCGAATCCGACGTGAAGAAGCATGCTCGCCTGAACATGATCTCGCATCTGCTGTCGACCATCGAGTACGCCGAGGTCCCCCGCCCCCGCGTGTCCCTGCCCAAGCATCCGATCGAGTCGGGCAACTATCACCGCCCGCCGCGCTCGCTGTCCAAGTACGTACCCGACCACGTGGCGACGCTGATCCGCACCGACCACTGATGTGGATCGGGTTCTGCGAGTTCGACTATCTGCTCGGTGACGTGCACTCGCTGAAACAGAAGCGGTCCGTGGTGCGACCGATCGTCGCCGACCTGCGCAAGCGGTACACGGTCTCGGCTGCCGAGGTCGGACACCTCGACGTCCATCGGCGAACCGTCATCGGGGTCAGTGCGGTGGCCGCCGACCGCGGACATGTCGTCGACGTGCTCGACGCCGTCGAACGTTCTGCGGCAGCCCATCCCGAAGTCGAGTTGCTGTCGGTGCGACGCCGGGTCGTCAGCTCGGAGGACTTCTGAGGTCGTCGACGACCCCGGCGGCAGCCGCGGCCCGGCGGTAGGCGGCCGCGAGGGACTCGACCGTCTCGTGCGCGTTCAGTCCGCTCGGGTTGGGGACCACCCAGAGTTCGGCCCCGTCCCACGTCTCGTCCTGCCGCCCCGGCACGGCATCGCGGCGCCCGAACGCGCTGCGATACGCGGTGATCCCGGCGACCGCGACAACCCGTGGGCGGATCTCACGAACCCGTTCGCGCAGGCGGCGTCCCCCCTTGCGGAACTCCTCGACGGTCAGTTCGGCGGCGGTCGCGGTGGCGCGTGGCACGACGTTGGTGATCCCCACGCCGCGGTCGAGCAGCATCGTCCGGTCGGCGTCGGACATGCCCGTCGATGCGTCGATCACGTGGTCGACGATGCCGGCCCGGGCGAGCGCCGGGTAGAACCGATTGCCGGGCCGGGCGAAATGCGCACCGGTGGCCGCGGTCCACAGGCCGGGGTTGATGCCGACGAACAGCAGCTTGCAGCCCTCGCCCACGAGGTCGTCGACGGTGCGGTCTCGGTAGGCGAGCAGGTCGGCCCGGGTGAATCCCATCAGGCACACCGGGTATCCGGCCGGGCGATGCGGGAACGCGTCAGGATGCCGTCTCCGCACCGTGTCGGGCCGACACGCAGAACTGGTTGCCGTCGGGGTCGGCGAGCGTCACCCACACGAAGCCGGGCATCTCACGATCGGCGATCCGGCTCGCGCCCGCCGCCACGAGTCGATCCACCTCCGTCTCGAGATCGTCGGTGGTCAGGTCCAGATGGATGCGGTTCTTGCCGGGTGTGGGGTCCTCGACCTGCTGGAACGCGAACAGCGGCCCGCCCTCCCCGACCGCGACGACGACGAAGTAACCGTCGTTGTCCTCGACGATGCGGCCGCCGAGCTGCTCGGCCCACCACGTCGCCAGGGGCGCGGGCGCGAGTGCGTCGACGGTGATCATGCCCAGTGCGAGACTCATGCCTGCCAAGCTACTCCCGGCCACCGACATCCCCGGGCGGTCGCGGGCAGATCGTCGGCACGTTCGCCGCTAGCCGCCCGGAAGGACCCGATCACCACTTACACTCACGCTGATGCTCGAAATCTCCTATACGGTCTTGGGCGGCCTCGGGGCTCAGATCGGTTCCGACCCCGTCGAACTCGGCACGCGCAAGCAGCGGGCGACACTCGCCCAGCTGATCCTTGCCGAGGGTGTTCCGGTGCGCGCCGACAGTCTGATCGAGGGCATCTGGGGCGATTCGCCTCCGGAGCGCGCCGAGGTGTCGCTCCAGTCCTACATCTCGGGCCTGCGCAAAGTCCTCGAGCCGCATCGAAAGCCTCGGACTCCCTCCACGGTCCTGCTCACCCACGGGACGGGGTACAGCCTCCCGACGGCCGCCGACAACGTCGACGTGCGCCGGCTGACCGCCCGGGTCGGCGATGCTCGTGCATTGATGCAACAGGGCGACGCGGCGGGTGCCGCACCGCTGCTGCACCAGGTGCTCGCCGACTATCGTCCCCTGCTCCCCGAGTTCGAGGGCCTCGCCTTCCGGGACGAGGCCGCCGATCACCTCGACCGCATGCTGCAGGCGGCGCGGGAGATGTCCTTCGAGGCCCGCATGGCCGACGGCGACCACCGCCTGCTCGTCACCGAACTGGAGACCGAGGTCGAACGCGCGCCGCTCGACGAGGGCTTGTGGGTGCTGTTCGCCACCGCCCTCTACCGACTCGGCCGTCAGTCCGACGCACTCGGGGCGATCGCCACCGCCCGCCGGACCCTCGCCGAGGAGATCGGCGTCGACCCGGGACCCCGTCTCCGCACCCTCGAACGCGACATCCTCGACCACGCTCCGCATCTCGACGCCCCGGCCGCCACCGCCGCGGGCAAGGTGACGCTTGCGCCGGACGTCCCGACACCGGGCCCGCGGACGTCGGCGCAGTCGACGACGGACGAATCGGTCGACGACGCCGACCTCGACGACGCCCCGTCGGTGGTCGGCCGGACCGACGAACTCGCCGCATTGCATCGGGCGGTGCTCGCCTCGATGACAGGACACGGCGGCGTGGTCGTGGTCGAGGGCGAACCGGGCGCGGGCAAGACGGCGCTCATCGACGAAGCCGGCCGTCGGGCCGCGGGCGCCGCCGACCTCCGGGTCCTGTGGGGGCGCTGCGTCGACGACCCGGCCGCACCCTCGATGTGGCCGTGGGTGCAGATCCTCGGTGCGGTCCTCCCCCGGCTCGATCCCGCCGATCGGGAACGACTCCTCGACAGTTCACTCGGCCGGATGGTGACCGAGGGCGTCAACGTGATCCCGCCGCCCCGGCAGATGCCGGACGCGGCCGCTCGATTCCAGTTCTACGACCAGGCCGCCGATCTCCTCGAGGGGGTGGCCGCGACGTCGAAGCTGATCATCGTGCTCGACGATCTGCAGTGGGCCGACGGTGCGTCTCTGGAGTTGTTCGCGCACATGGCCGCCCGACGCACCGCGGGGGTCACGTTCTTCGCCTCGTTGCGTTCGCCGTCGAACCGGCCCGTCGTCGCCACCACCCTGGCGACGCTGGCCCGGTTGCCGGAGCATCGCCGCCTCCACGTCGGCCCACTCGGTGGTGACGACATCTCCGAGCTCATCCGGCGCGAGACCCGGCAGTGGCCGGAGGTCGCCACCGTGTCGTCGATCCAGCGACGCACCGGAGGCAACGCCTTCTTCGTGCGCGAACTCGCCCGCATCCTGGCCGACCGGGGGTCCATCGCGGGCAGCGCCGTCCCGTCCGGCATCCGTGATGTGGTGCGCCAGCGACTGGTCGGCATGTCCGCGGCGACGACCGAACTGCTCGAACTCGCGTCCCTCATCGGGACCCGCGTGGACCTGGTCCTGCTGGCGACCGCCGCGAAGCGCCCGGTGGACGAGGCGCTCGACCTCCTCGAACCCGCGGGCGAGGCGGGTGTCATCGATCTCGGACCGGAGGATCCGTTCGGATTCGGCTTCAGTCACGACATCATCCGGGAGGCGATCGCGGACGGCATCGCCGCCATGCGCGCACGGCGACTGCATCTCGCGATCGCCGACGCCCTCGCCGGCAACTCCTCGCCGCATGCCGTGGCGAGAGTCGCGCGGCATCTGTGGTCCGCCGGGCCGCTGGCCGACCGTGAGCGCACCACGACCGCCCTCCTCGCGGCGGGGAACATCGCCCTGCGCACCTACGATTTCGACGGGGCGCGCCGGCATCTCGGGGATGCGGCGACGCTCGCCCGCGCGACCGGCGACCAGCAGGCGGAGCTCGTCGCGATCACCACCCAACTGGCCGGAGACGTCGCGGCGCACGGGTACTTCGCCGCCGATCCCGAGCTGCAGGACCGCGCCCGTGTACTCGCCTCCGCCCTCGGCGACGCCCGGCTCCTCGCCACCCTCGACTACGCCCGCTGCGCGGCCCACATCCAGATCGCGGATGCACACACCGGCCACCGTCTCGCGGAGGATCTGCGTCGGCGCGCCGAGAGATCCGACGACCCGGTCGTCACCCATCTGGGCATGCACGCCGCCGGCATCGACGAGTTCACGCGCGGCAATTTCGGTGCGGCGCATCGCATCTTGGAGGACTATGCGCCGATCGACGTCGTCGTCGACGGTCTCCGCGACGATCAGCTCGCGATGGCCCGCGGCTTCCGGGCCTGGGCGGCGACCGTGCATCGCGGTGTCGACGCCGGCCGGGACCTCTTCGCCGCGATGGCCGATGCCCATCCCGATCCACGGTCCCGGCTCGCCATGGCCATCTTCGCCGTCGGCGCGGCGTCGATGCTCGGCGACACGAGGTGGGTTCTGGACGCGGGCCCGGCCATCACGTCCGACGGCGTCGGGCCCCTCGCCTACCTCCGTCGCGGCGGAGAACGCATGTACTGGTGGGCGCGCGCCCTCACCGGCGACCTCGACGACGCCCTGGAGCACATCGAGCGACTGGGTGCCGACGAGGTCGGCATGGAGGATCACCCGCGGACAGGTGAGGGCTACTGGCTGGGTCTGCACGCCGAGGTCCTCGTCGTCGCCGGCAAGCTCACCGACGCCGCCACACTGCTCGACCGGGCCGACGACTTCGCCGACCGCACCGGTGAACGTTATGCCGACGCCCACCGCCTCCTCGTCCGCGCACGTTACGAGTACGCCAACGGGCGTCCGGCGTCCGTGGTCGGCGCCACGCTGGCGACCGCGCGCGACACCGCCCGCGCGCAGGAGGCGGCCGGGTTGATCCGACGGATCGATTCGCTGGCCACGACCTGGGGTCTGACGTCCCCGACCTGAGTCGCCAAGTCCGCCTCAAGTCGCCTTCAAGCGCCGTCGGCGACCCTGGTCAGGACTCCGGCGTCGTCCGGAGCCCGACGAATTCCGCCGGATCGTTCCGGCCGCGACCGAGGACCTGCCGATGCCCGCAACACCCGCCTCCTCCCTGCCCGAGCACGCCGAGCGCCTCACCGTCCGGACCCGTACCTCGGTCCTCGCGCAACTACGCGACCGGATCGCCGGCGACGTCTTCGGCCCCGGCGATGCCGGCTACCTCGACGCGCGATCCGGCTTCAACCGGCTCGACGTGCACCGCCCGGCCGTGATCGCCGTGCCCGACAATCATTTCGACGTGGTCGAGGCGGTCCGCTTCGCCGTCGAGGAAGATCTACGCGTCGCCGTCCAGGCGACCGGTCACGGCACGGGGAGACCGGCCGACGGCGGACTGCTGATCAACACCTCCCGGCTCTCGTCGGTGAGCGTCGACCCCGTCACCCGGACCGCCCGGGTCGGCGCCGGCGCCCCATGGCGAACGGTCGTCGACGCGGCGGCGCCGTACGGTCTCGCGCCACTGATGGGCTCGGCCGGCGGGGTCGGGGCGGTCGGTTACACGCTCGGGGGCGGTTTCGGCTGGCTCGGTCGACGCCACGGCCTCTCGTCGGACCGCGTGCTCTCGTTCGACCTGGTGACTCCGGACGGGACACCGATCCGGGTCACCGATACCAGTTTCCCGCACCTCTTCTGGGCGTTGCGCGGCGCCGGCGCCGGCGGTCTCGGTGTCGTGACGTCCATGGAGATCGCGCTCGTCGAGGTGTCGACGGTGTATGCCGGGAACCTCTTCTATCCGGCCGCCGACGCCGAGGAGGTCATCCGCCGGTTCCGCGACTGGGCGCCCGCCCAGTCCGAGGAACTGACGTCGGCCGTCGCGATTCTCAACCTCCCGCCCACGGACGACGTCCCGGCGCCGCTCCGCGGCCGGAGCTTCGCCGTCGTGCGCGGCTGCTGGTCCGGGGATCTCGACGCCGGTCGCGCGGTCGTCGACGAATGGCGCGAGTGGCGGACGCCGGTCGTCGACATGTGGGGTGCGCTGCCGTTCGCGGCGATCGACGCCGTCAGCATGGACCCGACCGAGCCGATGCCGGTGATGGTCACCACCGAATGGTTCGACGATCTCCCCGACGTGGCCGTCGACATCGTCGCCGCGCGGGTCCGGCCGGCCCCGGCGTCGGCGCCGCTCATCGTGTGCGGCGAGATCCGCCACGCCGGTGGAGCGATCGCTCGCAGCGCGGACAACGCGCCCAACGATCGGGGGCGACAGGGCCGGTTCCTTCTCGAACTCGTTGCGGCGGTGCCCGATCCGCACGTCGCATTGGCCGTCGAGTCGACGTTGCGGGTGACCCGCGCCCAGCTCGAGCCCTACGTGACCGGCGCCGCCTACCTCAACTTCACCTCCGGCTCCGAACGCGTCGCCCGGGCCGCGGACGCGTTCAGCGCGGACAACCGTCGCCGGCTCGACGAGATCAAGGCCGGCCTCGACCCGGCGAATCGCTTCTGTCACGGCGACCTGTGATCGGCCGATCGGACAGCGCACTTGCCCCGGGTGGCCGGATGTGGACTGATGGTCGGCATGTCTGAACCGTCCGGACCCCGGCACGATCGCACCCCAAACGACCGGCCCCTGCTCGTCGTGGACGCCGCCAACGTCGTGGGTTCGGTGCCCGACGGGTGGTGGCGCGATCGCCGCGGAGCCACCGAACGGTTGCGGACGCGTCTCGACTCCGTCGCCGTCGGCGGACTCGAAGGACTGCCGGGGCCACTCGAGGTGGTGCTCGTCGTCGAGGGTCGGGCCCGCGGTGTCGTGGCGAGCGAACAGGTCCGGATCGTCGACGCGCCGGGTTCGGGGGACGACACGATCGTCGGCGTCGTCGCGGATTCGGATCCTCGTCGCGAGCGCATCGTCGTCACCGCCGACCGTGAATTGCGGGCCAGAGTCGCGCAACTCGGCGCCCAGACGATCGGCCCCGCCGCCATCCCGAGATGACCGGGGCCGGAATCGACCGTCGTCTTGACGTCCGATTTCTCCGTTCTGGTGCGGTGGGATGGCACCCGCCCGATAATCCTCAGAGTGTCGGCGACTGCCGACAACGGGAGGATTCCATGACCGAAGTCGATGTCCTGATCGCCGGCGCGGGCCCCATCGGCTTGACCGCCGCCATCGAGCTGCGCAGGCGCGGAGTTCGCGCGCGGATCGTCGATCCGCTCCTCGAACCCCCGCAGTACGCCAAGGCGGTCGGCATCCAACCGCGGACGCTCGAGGTCTTCGAGAGCATGGGCGTCGTGGGACAGGTGCTCGACGCCGGGCTCGAGATGCGCGGACAACTCGTCTACGTCAACGGAAGTCAGGTCTCGCGGGTCGATCTGTCGACGCCACCCGACGTGCCTTACCGATTCCACCTGCTCCCCCAGTACGCGACCGAGCGCATCCTCCGTGAGCGCCTGACCGATCTGGGTACCGAGATCGACCGGGGCACCGCCGTGTCCGCGTTCGACCAGGACGCGGACGGGGTGACCGTGACCCTGACGGGTCCGGACGGGGACACCACCATCCGTGCGGGCTATCTGCTCGGCGCGGACGGCGCCCACAGCGTGGTGCGCAAAGGACTCGGACTGTCCTTCGAAGGGGCCGCCTTCACCGAGCAGTACATGCTCGGCGACGTCGTGGCGGACTGGTCGATGCCCCAGGGGTACGCGATCCGCTCGATGCACCAGACCGCGGACGGCACGACCGACGACCAACTGGTGTGCATCCCCCTTCCCGGCCGCGGCCGCTACCGGATGTCGATGCTCGTCCCCGACGAACTCGCGGTCGCACCGACCACCGGCGGAGACGGTGTGGCGCACGGTTTCGAGGGAACCCGGGCGCCGGAACTGTCCCACATCCAGGCCGTGGTCGACCGCCTCGCACCGGAACCCGCGACGGTGTCGAACCTGCGCTGGTCCTCGGTGTTCCGGATCAGTCACCGCATCGTCGATTCCTACGGTCGTGGACGCGTGTTCGTCGCCGGCGACGCCGCCCACATCCACCCGCCCACGGGTGCGCAGGGGATGAACACCGGCGTGCAGGATGCACACAACCTCGCCTGGAAGCTCGCCCTCGCTGTCGCGGGTGTCGGCTCCGACGGGCTCCTCGACAGCTACGACCTCGAACGTCGGCCCGTCGGCGAGGAGGTCGTGGGACGCACGGTCCGGGACGCCCGCGAAGGCATCGGCACCGATTCCAACGACTTGGACTTCATCATGCGGCGCGAGGGCCAATTGCTGATCTCCTACGCCGACAGTCCGCTCGTCGCCGGGTCGGCGGTACCCACGGCGCCGGCCGCGCCGCGTGCCGGTGAACGCGCACCGGATGCCGCCGGCCTCAGCCGCGATTCCGTCAATTTCCCGCTGCGACTGTTCGACGTGATCGGCGGCGTCGACCATTCGCTCGTCCTGTACGCCGACCCCACCGCCGGCGCCGACGAGGTCGCGGTACTCGAATCACTCGCCGACGAGATGTCGGCGAAAGCGCACGGCCACATCGACATTCATGTGATCGCCGCGCCGACCGCGCAGGTCGGCAGCACCGAACTACCGCTGCTCCGGGACACCGACGGCCGCTTCGCCGACGGCTACCGCCCCGACGGTTCGACGGTGTTCGTCATCCGGCCCGACGGGTATGTCGGGTACCGCGGGCCGACCACCGACGGCAAGGCCGCGCTGCGTCATCTCGAGGGCACCTTCGGGTAGCGGCGGCACCTCGTACCGGCGCGCGGCCGTGTCGTTCGATCTCTGTCCGGCCGGGGCCACCGGCCGCGCACGCCGTAACCTTGGGGATCGTGACCAGCAGACCGGCACTCAACCGCCCCCTGTTCCGGGCCGCGGGCGTGCTCGCCGACCGCATCGGCACCTCGGTCCGGCAGCGCTCCGCCGAATCACGTCTCGGCCGCGCGATGGGTGCCGGCGAGGTGATCTACCTGGTGGCGCCGGCCGGCCACCCGAACTACGGCGACGAACTGATCGCGAGAACCTGGTTGCGGCACCTGACCCGGGTGCGTCCGAATGCCACGATCGTGCTGGACTGCCACAGCCCGGGCACGGCCACGACGCTGCTGCGCGATGCCCACCCGAACATGCTCGTCGTCGACACCCTCTGGCAATTGACCACTTACGCCGCGGAGGCCGAACAACCCGCGCCCTGGGAGTGGGTCGGCGCCGCCGCCCTCGACTCCGGTCTGGCGCCGCGACTGACCGCCGGGATCGACCTCCTGGAGTCGGCGACCACCATCCACCTCCTGGGCGGCGGCTACCTCAATACCGTGTGGCCACACCATGTCTCGTTGTTCGTCGCAGCTGCTGCGGTGGCCCGGCGCTCCGGGGCGCGCCTCGCCGCGACGGGTCAGGGACTCGTTCCCGCGCTGCAGGGCGCCGCGTGGGCGGCGTTGACCGAGGCGTTCGCCGCATTCGACGTCGTGGACGTGCGCGACACCGCGTCGTACGACGTGCTCGACGGCGTCGTCGGCGCACGGCATTCCGGCGACGACGCGTGGCTGGCCTTGCACCGACCGCGACCTCCGCTGTATCGCGAGATGGATGCACCGGCCGAGAACGGCGTCGTCCTGTGCTTGCAGTCCGATCTCACGGAGCGGTTCACCGGACCGCGGGCGACCGGCGTCGAAGCCCTGTCCGACTTCGTGCGGGCGACGCTCGACGCCTGGGACGTGCCCGGTTCGGCGGTCACCGTCGTCGAGGGAATTCCAGGGCACGACAACGAGGTTCCCTACCGGCTCGGCGCGCGTCTGGCCGGCGCCACCGTGCTCACCTTCCGCGACGTCTGGAACGACGGGCTGCCCGCCGGACACCGCAGCACCTGGATCAGCACCCGGTTCCACCCGCACCTGATGGCCGCGGCCGCCGGCGATCCCGGGATCGCGGTGGTGGCGATGCCGGGTTACTACACCACCAAACATCGATCACTGGTCGAGGCCGGCTCGGACTGGACGGTGGTGGATTCCGGTACGTCCGTCCCGGAGCGGCCGCACGGGCGGGGTTTCGACCCGGCGGCGCGGGAGCGGGCCGTCGCCGCGAAGCTCGCCACGGCCGTCGACATCTACCCGGTCTCGCCGGCGCTGGCGCACCGCATCTGACATACCCGCCCCGGACGTTGTCCCATTTGCGCCAAGTCGCCTCGGTGCGCCGACCTGCCGTTAGAGTGACCACATGAGCCGAAACCCCGTGCGCGCCACGGCCCTCCTCCGCATGGTGACGATCGGTGCAGCGGCCGTACTCGGCCTCGTCGCATGCTCACCCTCGGAGACGGCATCCGGTGCGGGATCGTCGAGTGCAGCGCCCGGCTCGGGTCAGACGACCTCGGTGCCGGCCGACACCGCGGCGGCGTTCCAGAAGGCGATCGACGACACCCGGGCCGCCGGGAATCTCCCCGGCGTCATCGCCCGGGTCATCTCACCGGCCGGAACCTGGACGGGGACATCCGGGGTCCGGGCGGCCGGCGGGGACGATCCCATCCAGACGGCCGATCACACCCGCATCGGCTCGCTCACCAAGACGATGACCGCCACCCTGCTGCTGCAGCTTGTCCAAGAGGGCCGCGTCTCGCTCGACGACCGCATCGACAGGTTCGTCCCGGACGCCCCCAACGGCAGCGCGACGCTGCGCCAGGTCGCCGACATGACCAGCGGCATCCCGTCGTACACCGCGTCCGAGTCCTTCGACCGGAAGTTCTTCGCCGACCCCGAATCCGTCTGGACGCCCACCGAACTGGTGGACACCGCGAAGGCGCTGCCACCGAGCTTTCCGCCGGGGCAGGGCTGGGAGTACTCCAACACGAATTACGTCCTGCTGGGCCTGGTCATCGAGAAGGTGCTGGCGAAACCCATCGGCGAGGTGTTCGCCGACCGGATCTTCACCCCCTTGGGCATGGACGAGTCCTCGTGGCCCGGCGGGTCGGTCGAGATCCCCGATCCACATCTCGACGGCCTCACCGATCAGGGTCAGCCCGACGGGCAGACGGTCGACTCGACGCGCTGGAATCCGTCCTTCGCGTCCACCGCCGGTGCCGTCATCTCGACCGTCGACGACCTCCAGACCTGGGGTGAGGCCCTGTTCACCGGGCAGGGCGTCCTGAATCCGCCGACCCAGCAACTGCGCCGGGATTCGATTCTCACCTCGCCGCCGCCGAACACCGCCACCTCCGGATACGGCATCGGTATCGGCAACCGCGACGGATGGTGGGGTCACGACGGTGACTTCCCCGGCTACAACACCTCGTTGTTCCACAACTACGATTCGGACACGACGATCATCATCGTGATCAACACCGACGACGCGATGACGGTCGACGGCAAGTCGACGACCCCCGTCAGCGCCGTCCAGGCCGGCCTCATCGCCGCGCTGCCCTGAGACCCCGGTCCCGGCGTAAGGTCGGCGCATGGCCAGAACAGTCGCGAAAGCCGATGGTGTCGACCGTGCCGAACTGCTGGAGTTCATCCGGCCGCGCCACCACATGATCCTCAATACCGTCCGTTCCAACGGCAGCCCGCAGATGTCGCCGGTCACCGGTGGGGTCGACGAGCAGGGCCGCATCGTCATCTCGACCTATCCCGGCCGGGCGAAGGCGGCGAACCTCCGGCACACGCCGGTGGCCAGTGTCGTGGTGCTCTCCGACGACTTCAACGGCGCCTGGGTCCAGGTCGACGGTGATGCCGAGGTCCTCGACATGCCCGAGGCCGAGGACGCGCTCGTCGACTACTTCCGCAGCATCTCCGGTGAGCACCCCGATTGGGACGAGTACCGAGCAGCGATGCGAACACAGGGCAAGTCGCTGATCCGCATCACGCCGACGAGGTGGGGTCCGGTGGCCACCGGCGGATTCCCCGCCGAGGTCGCGGCCCGGCTCGACGCGCAGGACCGATGAGCGCACCGGCCCGCCGGACGGACCCGATCGGTTGACCACCGGCGCCGACATCGAGATCCGCGGGTTGACGAAAAGCTATGGCGGACATCGCGTTCTCGACGGCATCGATCTCGAGATACCCGCCGGCAGCGTGACCGCCCTGCTGGGGCCGAACGGTTCCGGCAAGACCACGACCGTCGGCATCGCGTCGACCCTGTTCCCCGCCGACTCGGGGACGGTGACGATCGGCGGATACGACACGGTCGCGCAGACGCGTGCGGTGCGCGCGATGATCGGTGTCACCGGCCAGTCGGTCGCGGTCGACGAATTGTTCAGCGGGCGGGACAATCTGGTGCTCATGGCCGACCTACGACGGCTGGGCCGACGCAACGGACAGGCCCGCGCCCAGGAGTTGATCGAGCAGTTCGATCTGGTCGCGGCCGCCGACCGCGCGGTGTCGACCTACTCCGGCGGCATGCGTCGGCGCCTCGATCTCGCCATGACTCTGGTGTCCATTCCGCGAGTGATCTTCCTCGACGAACCGACCACGGGTCTCGACCCCAGGAGTCGACGGATGCTGTGGGAGACCATCTCCCGGCTCGCCGCCGAAGGCGTCACGATCTTCCTCACCACGCAGTACCTCGAGGAGGCCGACCAGCTCGCCGACCGCATCGCCGTCCTGGACCACGGCCACATCGTGGCCGAGGGCACCGCCGCCGAATTGAAGAGCCGGGTGCACGACTCCGAGGTGCGCCTGACCTTCGCCGACCGCGACTCCTTCGACAAGGCGGCCTCGCTTCTGCCGGATGCGCGTCCGGTTCCCGAAGCACGACGCCTCGACATCGCGACCGACGACACCGTCACCACTGTCCGGACCACCCTGAACCAGCTGGAGGCCGCCGGCATCACGGTCACCGACGTCGGTGTCCATGCCCCGACCCTCGACGATGTGTTCTTCGCGCTCACCGGCAATCCCGCTTCCGCGGCCGCCGATGCCGACATCGGCGAACCCGGTGCCACCGACCCGGATCCGTCCGGAGCCGCCTCATGACGACCCTGGCACACACGGTGTCGGATTCGCGGGTCATGGTCCGCCGCAACGTTCGGCGGCTCATCAAGTTCCCGGTGCTCACCGTGATGCTGGTCGGCATCCCGGTGGTCTTCCTGCTGCTGTTCGTCTTCGTGTTCGGGGGCCAGCTCGGCGCCGGGATGACCACGCAGTCCGGCGACAGCGGGCGGGCCGCCTACCTCGACTATGTGGTGCCCGGGATCGTGCTGGTCACCGTCGCGTCGGCGGTCCAGGGCACCGCCATCGTCGTTGCCATGGACATGACCTCGGGGATCATCAACCGCTTCCGCACCATGGACATCGCTCGCTCCGCTGTCCTCACCGGTCACGTACTCGCCAGCCTCCTGCAGGCGCTGTTCAGCATCGTCGTGGTGCTGGCCGTCGCCGTCGCGATCGGATTCCGGCCGTCGGCCGGTCCGCTCGACTGGCTGGGCGCGCTCGGCGTGACCACCGTGTTCTCCGTCGCGCTGATCTGGCTGTCGGTCTATCTCGGGCTGGCGGCCAAGAGCGTCGAGACCGCCAGCAACACACCGATGTTCCTCACGATCCTGCCGTTCCTCAGCACGGGTTTCGTACCGGCCGAATCCCTACCCGCCGGCCTGAGGCAATTCGCCGAGTATCAGCCCTTCACCCCCGTCATCGAGGTCCTGCGCGGAACCCTCACCGACGCCCCGGTCCCCACCGCGAGTGTTGTCGCCTCGCTCGCCTGGAGTCTCGCCATCGGCGGGGCCGCATACTTTCTCGCGCTCCGAACCTATGAGCGGCGACGCATTCCCGGATAGTGTCGAGGGCGTGCCCGAGAAGGTGGACTTCAAGAAGACGCTGGACTCGTACAAGGCGCGGCGCGGCCAGTTCCGCATTCTCGACGTTCCGGCCATGCGCTACCTGATGATCGACGGATCGGGCGATCCCAACTCGACACCACAGTTCGCGGCGTCGATCGAGACGCTGTATCCGGTTGCGTACAAGCTGAAGTTCGCAAGCAGTCGTGAACTCGGCCGTGACTACGTCGTCCCGCCACTCGAGGGGCTCTGGTGGGCCGACGACATGAGCACCTTCACCGGCGCCCGGGACAAGGGCCGCTGGAGGTGGACGCTCATGCTGATGGTCCCCGAGTGGATCGGCGAGGACCTGCTCGACGCCGCTGTTCTCGAGGCCGGCGCGACGAAGCCGCCGCCGCGTCTCGCCGATCTACGCACGGAGTCGCTGGACGAGGGGTCGTGTGTTCAGACGCTGCACCACGGGCCGTTCGACGACGAGGGGCCGGTGCTGGCCGAGATGCACGATCGGTTCATACCCGACAACGGCTTACGCATGTCGGGCCGTCACCATGAGATCTACTTCAGCGACTTCCGCCGAGTAGCTCCCCAGAAACTTCGGACCCTGCTGCGTCAACCGGTCGAATCCACCATCGTCCCGTAGCGAAAGATGGCTTATCGCAGGGTTTCTCGCTACGGAGTCCCGATGGCCGGCGTCCATCCGAGTGCCGGTCCGAGCTGCCCGGCGAGATCACCCACGATCTGCAGGTAGTCCGGCTCGTCGAAGGAGAACGGCAACGCGAAGGCCACCTCGGTGGCGCGTTGGAATCCCGCGTGCTCATACAGTCTCTCGGCGAGTTCATCGGACGGTCCGACGAGATCCGGCGAGAACAGGAGGCCCCGCGGGCCCTGCGGGGTGAGCGTGCGCTCGAACCGACTGTCGGCATACGCCCGGTACTTGCGGATCTGGTCCGCGGTCGCGGAATCCGTGGGGATCACCACGAGCCCTTGGGACACGCGCGCACGGTCGGGATCGACTTGATGGGCACGGTAGGCGTCGATGTGTTCGGCCTGGATGGTCGCGAAGTCGCGCGACTCCGTGCCCTCGGTGGTCACCACCGACGAGGTCAGATAGTTGATGCCTTGCCGGCCCGCCCAGATCGCCGAGCTCAATCCACCTCCGTACCAGACCCGATCGGCGAGACCCGGCGAATGCGGTTGCACCCGTCGGGAGAACGTCTCTATCCCGACGGTGCCCTCGAAGTCGCTGACGGGTTCGCCCCGCAGGTTGTCCAGGAGCCTCACCACCCGGTCCTTCGAGAAGTTCTCGAGCGCATGGGTTTCGGGGTACAGCGCGGTCTTGAAGTCGTCGTAGCGCATCGGCACACCGACGGAGACCCCCGGGTTGAGCCGTCCCCCGCTGAGGATGTCCCCCGTCGCCAGGTCTTCGGCCAGCCGCAGCGGATTCTCCAGACCGAGCGGGATCACCGCGGTACCGAGCTCGATACGGCTGGTGCGCACCGCCGCGGCCGCCAGCAGGGCCACCGGCGAGGAGATGCCGTACTGCAGGTGCCGGTTGCGCACCCACACGCTGTCGAAGCCGAGTTGCTCGGCCAGCTCGATCATCCGGAGCGTCTCGAGGTGACCGGGGCGCGGGTCGTCACCGTCGAAGCGTCCGATCGTCAGGAAACCGAGCTTCCGGAGTGGTTCACCGCGTCGTGGCATGCAATCGATCTTCACACCGTCTGGCAGCGGAGACATGTCGGCGAATCAGGGTGGGTCGAATTCTCTGGAGGTCACACCGGCGCGCGCCGCGTCTATAGTCGGGGCACACCGTCGCCGACCGAACGGATCGCCATGCCGCCCACTGTCGCGGAGAGGATCGTCGAGGAACTCGAGCGCGCCGGAGTCCGGCACGTCCACGGGTTGCCCGGTGATTCACTCAACGGTTTCACCGATGCCCTGCGGAGAAACGACACCATCTCGTGGCAACATGTGCGACACGAGGAGTCGGCGGCGTTCGCCGCGTCCGCCGAAGCCGCGCTCACCGGTGAACTGGCGGTGTGCGTGGGAAGTTGCGGGCCCGGCAACCTGCACCTGATCAACGGACTGTTCGACGCACACCGCAGTCGTGTCCCGGTCCTCGCGATCGCCGCGCACATCCCGGCGACGGAGATCGGCACCGGCTACTTCCAGGAGACCCACCCCGAGCAGCTGTTCCGGGAATGCAGCGCCTTTTGCGAGATGGTCGGCACGCCCGACCAGATGCCGCGCCTCCTCGACATCGCCCTGCGCACCGCGGTCGAGAAACAGGATGTGGCGGTCCTCGTCATCCCGGGCGAGACCTTCCTGGCGCCGTGCCCGAAACGACGCGCCGGCGCCCCCATCCGCCGTATCCCGCGGGTCACCCGGCCCACCGATGCCGAGATCGCCCGCGCCGCAGACACTCTCAACGCCGCCGAGCGCGTGACGATTCTCGCCGGGGCGGGGGTGCAGGGGTCCCACGACGAGGTCGTCGAGCTCGCCCGTGCCCTGCAGGCCCCCGTCGTGCACGCGTTGCGGGGCAAGGAATTCATCGAGTACGACAACCCCTACGACGTGGGAATGACCGGGCTGCTCGGCTTCTCGTCCGGATACCGGGCGATCGAGAAGTGCGACACACTGCTCATGCTGGGCACCGACTTCCCCTATGAACAGTTCTATCCGTCGAAGGCGACCATCATCCAGGTCGACATCCGTGGCGAGCAGATCGGTCGACGCTGCCCCGTCGACGTGCCACTCGTCGGCGATGTCGGCGACACCTCCCGTGCGCTCCTGCCGAAGATCTCCACCGGCCGCGACTCCGAACACCTGTCGACCTCGTTGGCGCACTACGCCACGGCACGTCGCCGCCTCGACGACCTCGCCGACAACGACCGCAACCGGGCACCGATCCACCCGCAGTACCTGACTCGCCTGATCAGCGAGAAAGCCGACCGCGACGCGGTGTTCATCCCCGACGTCGGCTCACCGGTGGTGTGGGCGGCGCGCTACCTCGAGATGAACGGGGCCCGTCGCCTGATCGGCTCGTTCACCCACGGCTCGATGGCCAATGCCGTGTCCCAGGCGATCGGCGCACAGACCGCGTTCCCGGACCGCCAGATCGTGGCGCTCGCCGGCGACGGCGGGCTCGCGATGCTGCTCGGCGAGCTGCTGACCATCTCGCAGAACAACCTGCCGGTGAAGATCGTCGTCTTCGACAACTCGTCGCTGAACTTCGTCGAGGTCGAGATGAAGGCGGCCGGGTTCGTGAACTACGGAACAGATCTGGAGAATCCGGACTTCGCCGCGCTGGCGGAGTCGCTCGGTATCCGCGGTCGGCGCGTCGAGCGGCCGGACGACCTGTCCGGTGCGGTCGACGAGTTCCTCGCCCACGACGGTCCGGCGCTACTCGATGTCGTCACCGCTCGCCAGGAGCTGTCCATCCCGCCGACGATCACCGCCGCCCAGGCCAAGGGCTTCACGCTCTACGCGCTCCGCACCGTACTGTCCGGACGCGGCGACGAACTGGTCGACCTCGCCGAGACCAATCTCTTCCGGCGGCTGTTCGACTAGGCGTTTCGGTCCGCAGCCACCCGCAGGCCGAGAATCGCTTCGGTGACACCGGCTGTCCAGGTGGACGTGTCGACACGGTGAACGGCCGACTCCCCCGCATACGCGCTCGATATGACGACGTCCGGGGCAAGAGTGGCCAGCAGTTCGAGGCTCCCCGCGAGCTGGACGGGGTCACTGATGCCCGGGAGATACCCGGCGGTCCACCGCCCCGACTCGCTTCGATAGAGGGTGTCCCCGGTGAACAGGTAGCGGTCGCCGTCGGCGCCGTGCACCAGGTAGCTCGTGCTACCCGGGGAATGGCCGGGTGTCGGGATCGCCTCGACCCCGTTGCCGTCCGTGTGCCGGTCCGCGAGCCCCACCCCGATCCGCGCGTAGCGGCCGATCCGGTCCGCTTCGGCGGCAGGAGCGTGCAGTGTCGTCCCGAATCGTTCGTTAATCGCGGCCAGCAGCGGCCCGGCCTCATCCTGATGCGACAGATATTGCTCGTCGATCCCGCCCAGGCGGTAGAGCTCATCGAACTCGGAATCCGACGCAACCGAGTAGAAGAGGACATTTCGAGTCGACCTCCACAGGTAGGCATGCGTGGTCAGTCCCGGAAACGGGTTGTCGGAGCTGGTCTCCCACAGGTCGGCGAATACGCGGCGCATCGATACCTCCTCGGGTTGGTTGAATCTCCCACCACGGTGCAACTTCGAGTTCACTTGAAGTCAAGACGCCGTTGCCGACTGGTCAGCAGAGCACCGCGGGTGATACACATCTAGGAATCCGTCTCACGTCAGGAGTCCCCGTGTCCACCTCGCTGCCACCCGATACTCCTGCCTTTCCGGCGGCGGTCGCCTATGAGTCCGCGATGACCAACCAGCGTCTGCGAGGCGTGCGGGCGCTGGTACGGCAGTTCACCCGCAAAGACCTCTTCCCGGAGCCGGAAAACCTACGCACCTTCGCCGAGGACATGTTCCGCACCGACCCCGTGGCCGAACGTTTCGTCGACGAGGTCTACGGCACGTTGGGCGGTGAGGCGGCCCGGGCCCTGCTCGATCAGGCACTCACCGACGGCCTGGACAGCATCGACGATCCCCCGCCGGCACTGGTCGACCTGTTCGAGGAATTCGAGACGGTGCCCGACTGGGTCGACCCCGAGCTGATCGCGGAGGGCGAGGCCATCTGGCGCCGGTGGGGTACCGGCCTGTTCAGCGTTGCCGGGGGATCACCCTGGAGATGTACACCGAGGCCGCGGTCGCGAAACCGCTCTCGCTGGCCGGGGGCTATGCGGGCGACAACGCTCTGCGCCGGTTCCTGGAGACCTCGCGTTTCTGGATCGACGTCTCGCAACCCGACGCGTTGCTCACGCCGGGGTCGCAGGGTCGTGCGACGGCGATGCGGGTACGCATCATGCACGTGTGGGTCCGGCGCACCGTCGCCGAACACCCGGAATGGGACCGCCAACGCTGGGGCGACCCGATCAGTCAGTCCTACCAACTACTGACCCTGCTGGGCGGCAGCGTGGTGCCCGCGATGGCGCTGTGGCTGACCGGAGTACAGACGACACCCCGCGAGATCCGCGTCCTGCTGCACTATCAGCGCTACCTCGGCCACCTACTCGGGGTGCGCACGCAGTGGTATCCGGAAACGATCGCCGACTCGTTGCGATTGCTGGCCTTCGTCACGTCCACCCGCACCTACGACGCCGGGGCCGACGGCGCAGAGCTCATCGAGTCGTTCCCGGCCGCGTTCGCGAAGAGCGGGTCGACCGGCTTGCAGCGGTTGCGCGGCACATACAACGCGGCGATGTACGCGGCGTACTCGAGCATCTACATGCTGCCCACGACGCGGCTGCGCTACCGGATGCCCAGTCCGGTTCCGGGGATGCTCGTCATCGTGCTCCGACTACCGGTGGTGATCGTCGTCGAAACCACCCGTCGACTCTCACCTCGATTCCGTCGACTTCACGAGAAGTGGATGTGCCGCCATCGGGAGAACTGGCACGACTGGCAGACCTCGGGTCGCCCGGCCGAGTACGCCCACGGGAAAGGTCTCCGGCGTTGACCGCGGTGTCGGAGAGTTACTCCGGAGTTGGACTCGAATGCGCACACCGTTAGCGTGTTCGGGGTGACGCACACCCCGACGGCCACCGCCACGACCACCGACGATCCCTCCGGGATCGGATCCCGCGTCGGCCACTACTACGTGCTCGACGGCTCGTATCAGGTCGGCCGCGAGAAGGTGCGTGAGTACGCACGCGCGGTCCAGGACTACCACGGCGCCCACTGGGAGCCCGAAGCCGCAGCCGCCCTTGGCTATTCCGGTCTCGTCGCGCCGCTCACCTTCACCTCCATCCCGGCGATGGCGGCGAACCGGGAGCTGTTCGAGAAGGTCATCGTCGGCTACGACACCTACGTCCAGACCGAGCAGGTCTTCGAGCAGCACCGCCCGATCGTCGCCGGCGACGAACTGACGACGGACGTGGAGCTGACGAGTGTCCGTCGGATCGCGGGCAAAGACCTGATCACCGTGACCAACACCATGACCGATGCCTTGGGCGAGCGTGTGCACACCATGCACACGACGGTCGTCGGGGTCACCGCCGACGAGGTCGACCCCGAGTTGAGCAGTGCGGTCCGCAAGGTGATGATGCACGACGTCAACATCTTCAGCCACGACGAGGCAGCGGAACGATACGTGCGGACGGTCCGTCCCGACGCTGACGTCCGCACCGCTGACGACAGCGGGCGCACCTCGGGCGCACGGAACTTCGACGAGCTGAACGTCGGCGACGAACTGCCTCTGCACACGATCGGGTTGTCGCGCGGCGATCTGGTCAACTACGGCGGTGTCGCGGGCGACGCGAACCCCATCCATTGGGACGAGACGAGCGCAAAACTGGCCGGCCTGCCTGATGTCATCGCGCACGGCATGCTGACCATGGGGCTCGGGGCCGCTTTCGTGTCGTCGTGGTCGGGCGACCCGGGTGCCGTCACCCGCTACGCGGTGCGCCTGTCCCAGCCCGCTGTCGTGTCCGGCGCCGAGGGCGGCGAGATCGAGTACAGCGGGCGGATCAAGTCGCTCGATCCGGCGACCCGGACGGGCGTCGTGATCGTGGTGGCCAAGTCGGGCGGCCGCAAGATCTTCGGTCTCGCCACACTGAATATCCGCTTCTCGTGACCCCGGGGGTCAGTACTCCCCTGTGATGACGAAGTACGACCCGCGGATCACGCCGGCGAGTTTCGATTTCTGACGCGCGAACTTGAACTTCGACTCCAACTCGGCCGGGACGTCCATGCCGTCCGAGAGCTTGAACCCGACGGCACGCTTCCCACCGGGATCGATGCTGGACATGACGTTCACCGCGAGGCGGACTCGTAGAACACGTACGACATGTGCAGCCTTCCGTCGTCCGGGCCCACCTCGAAGTCGCTGACCTCGAGCGCGGGCGAGGCGATGGTGATGTCGCGCTCGTCGGCCAGGATCGCGGTCACCCGGTCGAGGATTTCGGGCGCGTCCGACGCCGGGACGACGGTGAAGTCGTGCCCGTACTTCGTCTTGTAGTACCGGGCCTCGTTTGCCCGGAGTCCCGCCAGCGCCTCCGCAACCGGTGAACTCTCGAGTCCCGCGGTGGAGACCTGCTTGAGGTCGATCACGTCACCCATGACTCTCCCTCCGGCAGGTTGCCTCAGACAGCGTAAAGCCCCCGACCGCGGTCGGGGGCTTTATCGATGCAGCGCGACGCTCACTCGAGGACGAACACCGGGATCTGCCGATCGGTCTTCGTCTGGTACTCGGCGTAGGGCGGGAAGGCGGCGACGGCCAGCTCCCACCAGTGATCGCGCTCCTCGCCGTCACTCAGCTCGCGCGCGGTCAATTCCTTCACCTCGGTACCGTCCTGCGCGGTGACCTGGGGGTTCGCCTTCACGTTGTGGTACCACGCCGGATGCTCGGGCGCGCCGCCCTTCGAGGCGACCATGAGGTACTTGCCGTTCTCTTCCACGCGCATCAGCGGGACGTAGCGCTTCTTGCCCGACTTCGCGCCGGTCGTGGTGAACAGGACGATCGGACGGTCCATCACGGTCACACCGTCGGTCGTGCCCTGCTCCAGGATCTTCTCGGTCTGCTCGCGGACCCAGCCTTCAGGACTCAACTCTGCGTTAGCACTCATGGTGGGCGGAACACCACAGCTCGGCCGGGTATTCCCCGCAGCGCCGTCTGTGTCGTGACTCTCCGATACTGTGTGGCCGGACCTGACCTCGACCGTGAGATCTCACCGATGACCACACCATGCCGTGCTCTCGTACCGACGCCGGTCGGCACCGTGGCCGTCGACAGCAATGGATCGGCCGTCGTGCGCGTGGCCTGGCGAGTGACCACCGACGTACCGACCGATGACGAGACCATCGATCCCGTTCTCGCAGAGGCGATTCGACAGATCCGCGCCTATTTCGCCGGTGACCTGACCGAGTTCGACCTGCCTGTCGATCTCGATCGGATGTCGGACGCCGCCCGGGCGGTCCTGTCGACGCTGCACCGGACGGTCGCCCACGGCGACACGGTCACCTACGGCGAACTCGCGGCGATGAGCGGCACGCGGGTCTCTGCGCGCGGCGTCGGCACGATCATGGGGATCAATCCCCTGCCGTTGATCATCCCGTGTCATCGCGTCGTCGCCGGCGACGGACTCGGCGGCTACTCGGGCGGCGCGGACGGTCAGGGTCTGGCGACCAAACGCTGGCTGCTCGAGTTCGAGGGCGCACTCCCGCCGACGCTGTTCTGATCAGGAGCCCAGCCGACTATGCCGACCCTGAGATCGATGTCGCATGCGACATCAATCCGTCTACGCGACCTCGATCGAAGTCGCATCAGCGGACCGATGTCGCACGCGACGTGAGTTCGTGATCCGGCACCCTCGAGCGTCGAGCGTCATGTGCGCGACGCCCCGGACAGATGTTCGACGACCAGCGACTGCAGCCTCGGAGCATCCGAGCCGAGCCACAACGACAGGTGCGTTCCCTCGTCGACGGCTTCGAGGCGAGCATCGGGCAGCGTCTGCGCGGCATGGACACTCTGATCGAACGGGACGTCGGCGTCGGTTCGGGAGTGTATCGCCAGCACGGGTGCGGTCACCTCCGCGAGCGGTAGGTCGAGTTCGCGAAATTGGTCGAAGTCATTGTCGAAACCAGCTTTTCGCGACCCCGACACGGTGTCGAACAGATCGATCGCCAGCGTGCGCTGGTCGTCATCGGCGATGATCTCCGCGGTGAGCGCCCTGATCTGTACACGCGACAGGTCTCCCTCACCGGACAGGAGTGTCGAGATGGCCGTGGACGGCGCCTTCGACGCGACCGTGGTCGCCAGCCACTGACCGAAACGACTGAAGAGAAGCTTCTCCTCGGACAGTTCGAGTCGTCCACGCAGGCTGCTCCGCGGATCGAAGCGGGTGCTGACCGCGGCGACCGCGACGATCGCGGACACCCGCTCGGGTACGGAAGCCGCCAACGAGTAGGCGACGGGCCCGCCACCGGACCAGCACATCAGCCCGAAACGATCGATCCCCACCGAGTCCAGCACCGCCCTGACCAGTTCCGCCTGCGCGGCCGGACGTCGTGTGTCGCCGCCCAGGGGCGTACCCAGGTAGCCCGGTCGAGAGACCGCGATGACGCGATGCGCCCCGGCCAGGAAGCGCGTCATCAGGACCCCCTGGTCGCAGCCACCCGGGGACCCGTGCACGAACACCAGCGGCGGCCCGGACCCGACGTCGACATATTCGACCGGCCCGGTCGGCGTCTCGACGAGGCGCGGTTCCGTCGAGTGACTGTCCGAGTGAGCGAGCCCCATGGATGTACCTCCTCCGACGACCGTGGTGCGACGGTAACGCCGGCGCAGCGCCCGCGCGGCACAACGCGGTGAAACGGTGCGAACGGGTGAACCCCGAACGCGGCCGCACCTGAGTCATCCCGCCTATTTCGAGACACTTTTTGCGATTATCAAGACTCTTATCCGTCGATTGCGGGATCGTCTCGAAACACCGGCGCGTCTTTTGAGTCTGTCTCGATACTTCTGAGATACGCTGTCGCGGTGACAGCAGACGCAACACAGCCGTCGGGGATGGCCCTCGGTTACGCACGCGACTCCCCCGGTGCCCACGCGCTCGCGCCCCAGATCGACGCGCTCACCGATGCCGGGGTGGACCCCGCGCGGATCTACACCGATGCGACCGATCGCTCCGCGCCCGCGGGTCAGCGGCCCGGGATGGCCGCCCTCCTCGACTACGCGCGAGCCGGCGACACCACGGTGGTCGTCGGCATCGACCGCCTCGGCCGGAACGTTCGCGAGGTCATGGAGGTCGCGAACCAGATGGCCGGGCGCCGCATCGGACTGCGCTCGCTCCGCGAGGGAATCGACACCGCCGACCCGGCCGGAGCGATGATCGTCGCGGTGCTGGCGTCGCTGGCCGAACTCGACGACGACGCGCCGAGACGGTCGGACCGTTCCACGCCGAGAACCCTGCGTGGGTCCACGTCGGCGATCGGCCGGCCGCGGGCGCTCGATGCCGATCAGGTGGTGCGCGCCGAACAGATGCGCGCGCAGGGGGTTTCCGTACCCAGGATCGCGCAAGAGCTCGGGGTGAGCCGCGCGACCCTGTATCGCACCCTGGCCGAGAGGCGTTCGGTCCGTTGAAGAATCCCGACTCCGACCTCCCCGAACTCGACATCGTCACCGAGTACGGCGTCGTCACGCGCCTGCCCACGTCGTTCCCGATCTTCGACGCCGAACTCGACGAGCACCTCGATCCGGACCTGTTCCAGCAGGGTTTCGTCGATGCCGCGGCCGATCTCGGCGCGCTTCCCGCGCCGTGGGCGCGACAACTGGCGTCGTCGACGCTCGCGTGTCCGCCGGACCCCGACGACGAGGAACCGAGCTACACACGCGGCTATCGCGCCGCCCTCTACGGACACCTCCGGCACGCCGGAAAGTAAGCGCCGCAAAGGGTCTCGGCAACGAAGCCCGGAAGGTCGGACTTGCCGCATTCGAACCGCCGCCCCGGCAACGGATCTCGTGCGCTGACGTACTGGTCGTTGGCGAATCGTGATCACCTGGTGACGTCAACGCCCCTCGCGACACGCATAATCGGTGCGACCATGGACCGAGTCGGGGGATGCGGTTCGCGAACGCGGGCCGGGCGCAATGCCGCACGGGGGCAGGCGCCGCATGTCGGGCGGGTCAAGTCGGCGGGCCGCACTTTCGGACACTGCTAGGTGGTCGCGCCATGACCCGATCGACGAACATCAACAGCCGTGCGCCGGGTGGAGACGACCCCACCGCACGCGAACTGGAAGCCCTGCGAACGGAATTGGACGGGATCGACGACCGTCTGCTCGAAGACGTGCGGGCCCGGATCGAGGTCTGCACACGCATCGCGGAACTCAAACGACGGCACGCCATCCCGGTGATGCAGCCGCGCCGGGTCGGCGCTGTACACGAACACGCCCACCGGTTCGCCATCGATCACGATCTGTCCACCGATTTCCTGCATGCCCTCTACGACCTCATGATCTCGGAGACCTGTCGGGTCGAGGATCTGATCGTCGGGACCGAGACGTCGCAGCGAGCGGGGCCGGATCGTGACCCCGCCCGACACCCGTCCGCCGTCGCGAGCGCGGACTGAGGTGGACCCGGTGCGCACACTGCTGATCGACAACTACGACTCGTTCACGTACAACCTGTACGCGTTGTTGACCCAGGTCAACCGCCGGGAGCCGGTCGTCGTCGCCAACGATGTGCCCTGGACGTCGGTGGACCTGACAGCTTTCGACAACGTCGTGGTCTCCCCCGGCCCGGGCCGTCCGGACTACCCCCGCGACTTCGGGATCAGCGCACGGGCGCTGACCGACAGCGGACTACCCGTGCTCGGGGTGTGCCTGGGCCACCAGGGCCTGTGCCATGTGTTCGGCAGCCCGGTGGTACGGGCCCCCGAACCGCGGCACGGACGACTCAGCGCCGTCCACCACGACGGCCGCGGCTTGTTCGCGGGACTGCCCTCCCCGTTCCGGGCGGTCAGGTATCACTCGCTGGCGGTGGTGGATGTCCCCGACGAGTTGGAGGAGCAGGCGTGGTCCGACGACGGCGTCCTGATGGCGGTGCGCCACCGGGTGTTGCCGATGTGGGGGGTGCAGTTCCATCCGGAGTCGATCTGCAGCGAGTACGGCCGGGAGCTGTTGGCCAACTTCGCGGCGGCCACACGGGTGCGAGCGCACCGCGGGGTCTCGGTCGGGGCGAGTCGGGCGTCGGCGACGACGGAGCGCCCGGCCAGTGAGGCGTCGACGAGTGAATCGGCGGGGAGTGAACCGACGGGGAATCGGCACGAGGAATACCGGGTCCGATCGGTTCGGGTGGACCACGTGGTGGACCCGAACAGCGTCTATGAACGACTGTTCGCCGGTGGCCCGAACAGCTATTGGCTCGACCGGTCGGCGGCCGAGGAGACCGACGGTCGCTACTCCGTCATGGGAGACTGCTCGGGCCCCCACGCCGAGTATGTGACCTACCGGGTCCCGGAAATGACTGTGCGAGTCGAACATTCGGACGGTACAGCGGAGGAGGTCCGCAGCACCTTCTTCGACTACCTCGACGCCCAGCTGCGGGCGCGTGCGGTGGCTGCGCAACCTGAGCTGCCGTTCGCGTTCTGTCTGGGGTACGTCGGCTATCTCGGCTACGAGCTCAAAGCGGACACCGGCGGCCAGCTGGCGCATGCCTCCGAGCAGGCCGACGCGGCGCTCGTGTTCGCCGACCGCGCGGTGGTGATCGACCACGGACACGGGTGTGCGTATGTGCTCGCACTAGAAGCAGTCGAGAGCCCGGATCCCGATGTCGCGACGTGGTTGGACGAGACGGCGTCGACCATTCGGGAGATGCGAACCGCCACACCCGCTCCGGCGACGACTCCCCCGCTGGTCCCGGCGCCCCACGAGGTGCCGATCGTGTTCCGCCACAACCGCCAGACGTACCTGAGGCTCATCGAGGACTGTCTGGCGGAGATCCGGTCCGGGGAGTCGTACGAGGTGTGTCTGACGAACTCGGCGACCGTGCACCGCAGCCTCGACCCCGTGTCCGGGTATTCGTGTCTGCGGGAGATCAGCCCGATGCCCTACAACGCCCTGCTGCAGTTCGCCGGGATGTCGGTGCTCAGCGCGTCGCCGGAACGGTTCTTGAAGATCGGTGCCGACGGGACGGTCGAGTCGAAGCCGATCAAGGGGACACGGCCGCGGTCGGCCGATCCCACCGAGGACCACCACTTGCGATCCGCGCTACGGGCGAGCGAGAAGGACCGGTCGGAGAACCTGATGATCGTGGACCTCGTCCGCAACGACCTGTCGCGTGTCTGCGTCCCGGGGTCGGTGCATGTGCCGTCACTGTTCGACATCGAGACCTACGCACCCGTGCATCAAATGGTGTCGACCGTGCGGGGGACGCTGCGGAACGGGGTGTCGGCGGTCGACTGTGTGCGGGCGGCCTTTCCCGGCGGTTCGATGACCGGCGCACCGAAGATCCGCACGATGGAGATCATCGACAAACTCGAGGCGGGTCCGCGGGGCGTGTACTCGGGGGCGATCGGCTTCTTCTCGCTCACCGGAACCGCTGACCTGTCGATCGTGATCCGCACGATGGTGGCGACCGGTTCCGAGGTGACCTTCGGCGTCGGCGGTGCGATCGTCGCGCTGTCGCATCCGGACGAGGAGTTCGAGGAGACGATGGTCAAGGCCCTGACCATGCGACGCTGCCTGTCCGTCGCCGAGGAGAGCGACTCGTGACCGAATCGGCCGGCCCCGGTGCGCGGTCGGTGGTCGTGGCCGGCGGAGCAGGGGCGGTGGGATCCATGTTCGCGGACCGGTGGCGCAGCGGCGGCGACCTCGTACACATCCTGGACGCCACCTCCGGCGACGACATCCGTGCCCCCGGCCCAGAGGCGACCGCGCGGGTGCGCGCGGCGGACATCGTGGTCCTCGCGGTGCCGGAGAATGTCGCCGTCGCCTCGCTGGGGACGGTGCGATCACTGATGCGCCCGACCGCGATGCTGGTGGAGACGCTGTCGGTGAAGACCCGGTTCGCGGCGGCCGTCGGCGGACTGGACGAGAGCCGTTGCGCCACAACGGGCCCGGCCGTCGGCGTGAACCCGATGTTCGCCCCGTCCCTCGGTCTGCCCGGCCGCGCGATTGCGGTGGTCGTCCATCGCGACGGACCCGGCGTGGACCGCCTGATCGACGACCTGGCGAGGTGGGGCGCTCGCGTGCAGGTCACCACCGCCGATCGGCACGACCGCCTGTGCGCCGCGGTGCAGGCCCTCACCCATGCGACCATCCTGTCGTTCGGGGTCGCGCTCGCCGATCTCGGCGTCGAGGCCGACGAGGCGGCGACACTGGCCACCCCACCGTTCATGACGATGTCGGCGATGCTGGCGCGCGTCGCCGGTGGGACACCGGAGGTGTACCGGGACGTGCAGTCGTCGAACCCGTGCGCGTCGACGGCCCGGGATGCGTTGGCGCGTGCGGTGTCCCGGGTCTCCGCCACCTGCGACAGCGACACCGACAAGTTCACGGCGCTGCTCGCCCGGGCCGGAGCGCCGCTGGGCGATCGCGGCAGCGAGTATGCCGGGCTGTGCGCGCAACTGTTCGCCGGGTTGGCGTCGTGACCGGCACGCTGCCCGACCACGACGCCGCCGACCCGGTGGAGACGGCGGTGATCCGTGGGCTGGTGCGCAGCTGGTCGCGGCGGGCCACGGTGCGCCGCACCGAGCCCGAACTCGACGGCCCGACCATGGACGATCTCTACGACGACGATTGCGTCGACTATCCCGAGACACTGCTCCCCTTCGCCGGACATCCGGGATGGAACGGGCTCGACGAGGACCGCCGGTCCCGGGTCCGGGCGTGGGGGTGGATCGCATACAACAAGAACGTCGTCGACATCGAACAAGACGTGGTCACACCCGGTTTCGGCTTGCTGTTCCGGGATGCCTTCGGCACTGGGTTCTCCGACGCCGGGAGGGCGGCGGTCGTCCAGTCGATGGTCGACGAGGAGTACCACACGCTGATGCATCTGAACGCTTCCGCGCTGACCCGCCGCCGGCGTGCCTGGACGCTCCCGGATGCCACACTGCCCGAGTCGTTGATGGTGCGCCGCCATCGGGCTGCGCTCGCACGTGCGGAGTCGGCACGAGCCGCGGCGCTCACGACCCTGGCATACGCGACGGTCGCCGAGACCTCCATCGGGGACTACCTCACGTTGATCGCCGAGGATCGGACGATCCAACCGGTTCACCAAGCCACCGTCGCCCTGCATCGCCGCGACGAGCGCGCGCACGGCTCGGTCGCCGGCGAGATGATCGCGATGGTCCACGACCGGCTCGGCCCGGACGACCGGCTCGTCCTGGCGCATGCGCTGCGCGACGGCGTCGACGCGTTCACGGCGACCGACAGCGCCGCCTGGTCGGCCATCCTCGCCGCCGAGCGGATCCCGGACGGCGCCACGATGCTGCGCGAGTCCGCAGAGGATCCCGATAGACGACGAGTCCTGCAGGATTGCAGTGCGGTCGACCGGCTACTCGCCCGGTTCGGCGCCCTGGGTTGACCTGCGCCGGTGATCGTCGGGTGGGCGGCTACGGTGGTGACCGTGAACGAGCCCGACAGCCCGCGAGTGGCGACACCGGCCGACGCGGCGACCATGGCCGAACTGCTCGACGCCTTCAACCGCGAGTACGGCGAACCGTCTCCCGGACCGGCCGCCCTGGCCGATCGACTGACCGATTTACTCTCGCGCAGTTCGACTTTCGCGATCGTGGCCGGCGACCCGATCACCTCGCTGGGCCTGGTGACCATCCGGACAAACGTCTGGGTCGACGGCGGCATCGCCCTGCTCGACGAGATGTACACCACGCCCGCCCAACGCAGCCGCGGACTCGGTGGTGCCGTCCTCACCGCCGCGGTTGCCGAGGCGGCGCGACGGGGCGCCGGGGAATTCGAGATCGAGGTCGACGAACCCGACGTCGACGCGCACCGCTTCTATGCCCGGCACGAATTCCCGCTGCGCGACCCCGAGACCGGCGATCGGGCGTTCGTTCTCCGCAAGGAGCTGACCGCTCCGTAATCCGATGGAATCCCGCCCGTGCCAGTAAGGTACGGGCGTGGTTCAGCTGACAGTGGGAAGCCATCGCGACAACGCGACGACCGACGTCCTCCTCACCGCGGAGAAGTTCAATCGGCACACCTTCTGGTGCGGCCAGAGCGGCTCCGGGAAGACCTACGCGCTCGGGGTGGTTCTCGAACAGCTGCTGCTCCGGACCCGACTCCCGTTGCTGATCCTCGATCCGAACGCGGATTTCACCCGGTTGCCCGAGACACGGGGTACCGCGGACCCCGCCGCCGCGGATGCGATCGCGGCATCCGACATCCGGGTCCTGCATTCGACGCGACGTGACGGACCGCAATTGCGGACGCGATTCCTGACCCTGCCCCTGGCCGCGAAGGCCGCGGTCCTGCAGCTGGATCCGATCGCCGACGCCGACGAGTACAACGTCCTGCTGCACGCCGACGCCACACTCACCGAAACATCGGACCAGACCACCTACCTCGACGCGCTACGCAGTTCCGCCGACCCCGGACATCAGCGGCTGGCCAAGCGTATCGAGAATCTGCAGGTCCTCGACTGGGCACTCTGGGCGCGGGGTGACCTCGCGGCGACCGACGTCATCGACGAGCGACCCCAGGCGACCGTGCTCGACCTGGGTGGGTTCGCCCACCCAGCGGAACCGAAGGTCGCCGCCCTCAGTGTGCTCGAACACCTCTGGGCCCACCGCGACGAGCGGCGCCCGATACTCATCGTGATCGACGAGGCCCACAACATCTGCCCACCGCAGGCCACCAGCGCGGTCGAGCAGGCGCTGATCGACCGGGTCGTGCAGATCGCCGCCGAGGGCCGCAAATTCGGCCTCTGGCTGCTGCTGTCAACCCAGCGGCCGACCAAGATCCACCCCAATGTCCTGTCCCAGTGCGACAACCTGTGCCTGATGCGGATGAACGCCCCACGCGATCTCGCCGAGCTGGCCGACACCTTCGGCTTCGTACCCGAACACCTCCTGGCGGAGTCGCCCGGGTTCCGCCAGGGTGAGGCACTCCTCGCCGGTGGGTTCATCACCGCGCCCACGTACACGCAGATGGGTGCCCGGATCACCGAGGAAGGCGGCGCCGACGTCGCGGTGCCGCTGGTCGTGTGAGCGGTCGATGGTTCCGAGAACAAAACCCCGGTGAGCGACGCTCACCGGGGTTTTCTGTCGGGCTGACAGGATTTGAACCTGCGACCACTTGACCCCCAGTCAAGTGCGCTACCAAACTGCGCCACAGCCCGTTGCTCCCTGGAGAAGCGGAGCGATGTAAAGCCTAGCCGACGAGCACGGTTCCGAACCAATCGCCTGGTCAGGCCTCATTTCGGGCCGGTGGCCAGATGTAGTGCGTCGTTGCTTCTGCCGCCACGAAGCGCTACATCTGACACCGGCTGCTAGACGGTCGAACGCTTCTTGAAGAAGATCCACCCGGCGGTCACCAGAACGGCACCCACGAGGGAGCCGATGATGCCACTCGGGCGGAGCTCGAGGCCGTCGCCCGAGAGCAGGCTGATGAGCAGTCCGCCGACGAAGGAGCCGACGATGCCGGCCACCAGGGCGAGACCCCAGTCGACGGTGCGCAGGTTCTTGCCGCCGAGGAGGATCTGCGCCAGGGCGCCGATGACCATGCCGAAAACGATGATTGCCAGGATGAGCACGAGACGCAGTATCTCACAGCAGGTGTCGTGCGCCACCGACACGCGGCAGTTCAGCGCTTCCGGCGTTGCTCCCGCTTGTCGCGGACGCGGACGTTGATCCGGACGGGCGAACCGTCGAAGTTGAATTCCTCGCGCAAGCGCCGCTCCAGGAACCGGCGATAGCCCGCCTCGAGGAAGCCGGTGGTGAACAGCACGAAGGTCGGCGGCCGCACCGAGGCCTGGGTCGCGAACATCACGCGCGGCTGCCGGCCACCGCGCAGCGGCGGCGGATTGGCGGCGATGACGTCCTTGAGCCAGTTGTTCAGCGGGCCGGTCGAGATGCGCTTGTCCCATGAGTCGAGCGCGGATTCCAGTGCGGGGACCAACTTCTGGACGGCCCGGCCGGTCGACGCCGAGATGTTCACCCGACGCGCCCATGGCACGCGGGCCAGCTCGCGGTCGATCTCCTTGTCCAGCTGGTACCGGCGGTCCTCGTCGACGAGATCCCATTTGTTGAACGCGATCACGAGGGCGCGGCCGCTCTCGATGATGAGCGACAGCACCCGCAGATCCTGTTCGGTGATCGGTTCCGACGCGTCGATCAGCAGGATCGCCACCTCGGCCGCGTCGAGCGCCGACCGCGTCCGCAACGACGCGTAGTACTCGTGGCCGCTCGCGGTCCGCACCTTGCGGCGCAGACCGGCGGTGTCGACGAAGTTCCAGGTCTTGCCGCCCAGTTCGACGAGTTCGTCGACCGGATCCACGGTTGTCCCGGCGACATTGTCGACCACCGACCGCTCGGTGCCGGTGAGCTTGTTCAGCAGCGAACTCTTGCCGACGTTCGGCTTGCCCACCAGGGCGACGCGACGCGGGCCACCGAGAGTCGGTGCCTCCCGCGGGGTCTCGGGCAGCTTGTCCAGGATGATGTCGAGCAGATCACCGGCGCCGCGGCCGTGTGCGGCCGACACCGGATACGGCTCACCGAGTCCCAGCGACCACAGCGATGCGGTGTCGGACTCGAGTCGCTCGCTGTCGACCTTGTTGGCACACAGGATGACCGGGGTCTTCGAGCGTCGCAGGACCCGTGCGACAGCCTCGTCGGTCGCGGTCGCGCCGACCGTGGCGTCGACGACGACGACGATCGCGTCGGCGGTGCGCATCGCCAGCTCGGCCTGCGCGGCGACGGCCTGCTGCAGGCCCTTCGCGTCGGGTTCCCAACCACCGGTGTCGACGACGGTGAACCGCCGGCCCGACCACGACGCCGCGTACGACACCCGGTCCCGGGTGACGCCGGGGATGTCCTCGACCACGGCTTCACGACGCCCCAGGATGCGGTTGACGAGCGTCGACTTGCCGACGTTCGGCCGCCCGACGATCGCGACCACCGGCATGTGTTCGACACCGGACGCGTCGTCGGCTCCCCCGACATCGGTCAGTTGCCAGTCGGATTCGTCCGACCAGGTGCCGTCGCCGGGTAGCGCCGCGAGGTCGTTCGAGTAGTCGTCACTCACCGTTCCACTGCTCCGATCCGGGTCGCGACGAGGCCGCTCAGTTCCGCGAGCACCTCGTCGAGGGTCTTGTCGCTGGTGTCGACGACGGTCGCGTCGTCGGCCGCGCGCAACGGCGAGACCTTGCGTGTCGAGTCGAGATGGTCGCGGCGGTTCACGCTCGCCAGCACCGCGTCGTAGTCGCTGTCGCGACCGCCGGCGAGATTCTGCTTGTGCCGGCGCTCGGCCCGCGCCTCGGGTGTCGCGGTGAGGAAGATCTTGACGTCGGCGTCGGGGAACACCACGGTCCCGATGTCGCGCCCCTCCACGACCACGAACCGGCCCTGCGCATTCTGCTGTTGCAGCGCAACCAGTTTGGTGCGCACCTCGGGTACCGCCGAGACCGCGGAGACGGCGCTGGTGACGTGGTCGGTGCGGATCGGCCCGGAGACGTCGCGCCCGTCGAGGAAGACCTTGGCGCCGTCCCCATCGGGGACCAACTCGATGGCGACGTCGGCGACCACGCGGGCGATTCCGGCCGGATCATCCAGCGCGACACCGGCATCGAGAACGGCGAGAGTCACTGCGCGGTACATCGCGCCGGTGTCGAGATAGCTGGCGCCGACCTCGGCGGCCAGGAGTTTGGACACCGAGGACTTGCCCGTACCGGCCGGACCGTCGATCGCCACGACATGCGTGGTCCCGCCGGCGGACTCCGAAGCTCCGTCGCTCACAGGCCGACCGCCTTGTACAGTCCACCGACCTCGTCGTTGCCGAGGACGCGCAGGCTGCCCGGGCGCTGCTCACCCAACGCGACCGAACCGACATGGGTGCGAACCAGTTTGACGACAGGGAAGCCGACCTCGTCCATCATGCGCCGCACCACGCGGTTGCGACCCTCGTGGAGGGTGATCCGCACCAGCGACTGGCCCTCGTGGACCTCGATCACGGTGAACTTGTCGACCGTCACCGGGCCGTCGTCGAGTTCGACGCCCTCGCGCATGCGACGTCCGATCCCGCGGGGCACCTCGCCCTTGAGCGTGGCGAGGTAGGTCTTGGGCACCTCGAAGGACGGGTGCATCAACCGGTGCGCGAGTTCACCGTCGTTGGTCAGCAGCAGCAGACCCTCGGTGTCGGCGTCGAGGCGGCCGACGTGGAACAGACGCTGACCGGCCATGACCCGCTCGGCGACCACATCACCGACGCAGGGACGGCCCTGGTCGTCGGACATCGTCGACTGCCAGCCCTTGGGTTTGTTGAAGGCGAGGTACTGCCGGGTCTCGTCCATGATCACGCGGGCACCGTCGACGCGGATGATCGCGGTGTCCGGGTCGATGCGCAGCCCCTGCTCGGTGACGATCTCCCCGTCGACCTCGACACGACCCGCCGCGATCAGTTCCTCGGCGCCGCGGCGCGAGGCCACCCCCGCCTGGGCGAGCACCTTCTGCAGGCGGACGCCGTCTTCGACGTAGTTGGCGCCGGCACCCTCGCCGTGCTCAGGCGTCTGGTGCCGCGCCGGTCGGGCGTTGTTCAGCCGGATCCGGCCCACTTCGGCGTTCGGCTTCGACGACCCCTTGCGGTGGGTCTTCTTGGTTCGCGGCTGTTGTGCGGGCGCGCCCTTGCGGCGTTTTCCCGGTGAGCCATCTCGGCCAGCGGATGCCATGTTCTCTCAGTCCTGTGAGTCGGTGGTGGTGCCACCGTCGATGATCAGTTCATTCGAGTCTGACGGTTGGGTGGACAGTTTGGCGAATCGGGGATCCGAGAGCAGCTCCTCGTCGAGGTCGTCGATCAGGTCGACGTCCGGCAGCAGGGGCGCCAGATCGGGCAGTTCCGACAGTGACGCCAGCCCGAGCCGTTCCAGGAAGAGTTCGGTGGTGGCATAGGTCGTCGCGTTCGTGGTCGGTTCGCTGCCGACCTCGTTGATCAGTCCGCGAGCGACGAGGGTGCGGATCACGCCGTCGACGTTGACGCCGCGGATGGCGCTCACCCGTGCCCGGGTGACCGGTTGCCGGTAGGCGATGACCGCCAGCGTCTCGAGCGCCGCCCGCGTGAGCTTCGACCGCGCGCCGTCGAGCAGCAGCCGCTCCACGTAGGGGGCGTACTCCGCCCGGGTGTAGTAACGCCAGCCGTCGCCGGCGAAGCGCAGATCGATGCCGCTGCCCGACGCCGTGAGCTCCGACGACATGGCGTTGAGTGTCTCCCGGACCCGCGTGCGGTCCTGGTCGACGGCGTTCGCGAGTTCTTCGGTGGTGACCGGGGTGTCCACGACGAGCAGCACCGCCTCCAGGGCGGAACGGAGTCGCGCGTCGTCGAGGTACTCCCCTTCGCCCTGCAGAGTGGTCTGCTCGGGTTCGGCCGGTCCCGGGTCCTCTCCCTCGGCTACGCCGGTCGGGTCGTGGTGGTCGACCTCAGGAGCGTGATCAGTCATCCGTAGTCCTCTGCCTTGTCGATGCGCAGGTCGTCGGCACCGCGCTCCCCCGTCCACATCACCGCGAGATCGCCGAGTGCCTCGGGTTGTTCGAAGGTGATGGCCTGCTCCCGGAACAACTCGAGCAGGCCGAGGAAGCTACCGACGATCTCCAGCACGTTCTCGCAGTCCGCGGTCAGCTCGCCGAAGGTCAGCCATGTGCCCGGTACCGCACTGAGGAGAGATGCCATCCGACGTGCCTGGCCCGGAACCGACACCTTCTGGACGTCGTGCAGATGGTCGAGGCCGACGGTGGGCACCGGACGCGGCGTCAGCCCCGCCGCGGCGACCTGCGCGAAGCCGTTGGCGTCGACACCGAGGGTGACCTCCGGCAGCAGATCCTCGAAGCGCTTCTCGAGCGACACCGCGCGTGGGTAGCGCTGCAGGGCGGCGGCCTCGAGTTCGCCGAACAGGGCGGCGACCTGCTTGTAGGCGCGGTACTGCAGCAACCGCGCGAACAACAGGTCCCGGGCTTCGAGGAGTGCGAGGTCCTCCGGATCATCGACCTCGCCGGAGGGCAGCAGGCGAGCCGCCTTGAGATCCAGCAGCGTCGCCGCGACGACGAGGAATTCGGTCGTCTGGTCGAGCCCCATCTCCGGGCCGAGTGCGCGGGTGTAGGCGATGAAGTCGTCGGTCACCTCGTGCAGCGCCACCTCGGTCACATCGAGGCGGTGCTGCGAGATCAGGTTCAGCAGCAGGTCGAACGGACCCTCGAAGTTGCGCAGCTTGACCCGGAAACCGGACTCCTCGGCACCGACCTCGGACGACGCTTCCGCCGCGCTCGAAGCATCTTCGGGCACAACCGAATCGGACGCGCCGGGTTCGGATACGGCGGTTTCGGACACGGCGGGTTCGGGGACTGCCTGGTCGGTGCCGGTCGTCATGCGGGCGTGACGTTGCGGGCGATCACCTCGCGTGCGAGCGCCCGGTACGCCTTCGCGCCGGCCGACCGCGGCGCCCAGGAGGTGATCGGTTCCCCGGCGACGCTGGTCTCCGGGAACCGGACGGTGCGGGCGATGACGGTGTCGTAGACCGCGTCGCCGAACACCTCGACGACGCGGGCCATCACCTCACGGGAGTGCAGTGTGCGGGCGTCGAACATGGTGACCAGGATGCCGCCGAGGTCCAGGCGCGGGTTGAGCCGGTCGCGCACCTTGTTGATCGTGTCGGTGAGCAGAGCCAGCCCGCGCAGGCTGAAGTACTCGCACTCCATCGGGATGAGCACGGTGTCGGCGCAGGCCAGCGCGTTGACAGTGAGCAGACCCAGCGACGGCTGGCAGTCGATGAGGACGACGTCGTAGCGGTCGAGCACGGGATGCAGTGCCCGGCCGAGCGACTGCTCGCGACCCACCTCGGTCACCAGCTGGATCTCCGCGGCCGACAGGTCGATGTTGCTGGGCAGCAGGTCGAGACCGTCGACGCGGGTCCGCATCAGGACCTCGTCGGTGGCCACCTGCGGCGGTACGAGGAGGTTGTAGACGGTCTGTTCCAGCTCGTGATGCGGCACACCGAGTCCCGCGGACAGCGCACCCTGCGGGTCGAGGTCGACGAGCAGGACCCGACGACCGTATTCGGCAAGCGCAGCACCGAGATTGATGGTCGACGTCGTCTTGCCGACGCCGCCCTTCTGATTGCAGACCGCGATCACCGTGGCGGGTCCGTGACGGTCCAGCGGAGCGGGCTCGGGTACGTCGCGATACGGCCGCCCGGTGGGGCCGATCTCGTCGGCATCGTGCTCGGCCTCGTCGGTGTCGTTTCCGGGCGACACCTGGATGCTGTACTGATCTCCCGGACGGGCGCCAGACCCTCCCGGACGGGCGCCAGACAGGGGTGCGCTCGGAGTGGTCACGTGTCCGCCGCTCCCTTCGCTGTTCGATGCCGCTTCTCGGTAGTTCAGTTGTCCGTCCACGGCCGAGCCTCGTATCAGCCTAGGACATCTCCCCGGTCATCCCGGCGTCGGCGCGCCCGGGGGATCCGCGGGGTCAACGCGCCCTCGGATGGGCGACGGCATAGACCTCCCGCATCGTGTTGACCGTCACGAGCGTGTACACCTGCGTGGTGGTGACCGAGGCGTGGCCCAGGAGTTCCTGCACGACGCGGACGTCGGCGCCGCCGTCGAGCAGATGGGTCGCGAAGCTGTGCCGGAGGGTGTGCGGCGAGACCGCCTTGTCGAGGCCGGCGCGCTCGGCCGCGGTGACGAGCACCTGCCAGGCGCTCTGCCGCGAGAGCCGCCCGCCGCGCGCGTTCAGGAACACCGCGGGCGTCGCCCGTGACACCAGCGCGGGTCGCCCGCGGACGAGGTACGCCTCGAGTGCCTGGACGGCGGGCCCGCCGAGCGGCACGAGACGCTCTTTGCCGCCCTTGCCCCGGAGGCGAACCGCGCGCATGTCGTCGAGATCGAGATCGTCGAGATCGAGGGAGGTGGCCTCGGAGATCCGCGCCCCGCAGCTGTAGAGGAACTCCAGCAGCGCGCGGTCCCGCAACCCGCGCGGATGGTCCTCGACGCCGGCCGAATCGAGAATGGCGAGCACCTCGTCGACCGGCAGGGATTTCGGCAGGCGCCGCGCCGCGCGCGGGGGCCGCACATCGTGCGCGACGTCGGTCGGCACGATCCCCTCATCCACCGCGAACTTGTGAAAACGCCTGGTGGCGACCAGGGTTCGCGCGATCGAACTGTCGGCGAGCGGAGCGAACCCCGCCTCGGCGTCACCGCGACGGAGTTCGACGAGGAACTCGCGGATGTCCTCTTTGGTCACGGCGTCGAGTGACGGGATCCCCCGCCGGTCGAGATACCCGCGATACCTCTCGAGATCGCGCCGGTAGGACGACACCGTGTTGGCCGCCGCACCCCGCTCCACCGTCAGGTGATCGAGGTAGCGCGCGATGTCGGCGGCCAGGGTCACGACCGGCGGCCCCGATCGTCGGCACGTCGGTTCCGTAACGCGGTCGGCTCGTCCGGCCACGGGGCGTCGACGCCGCGGAGGCCGGCCGTCGACCCGCCGGCTGCGGCCGCGGCCAGGATGCCGGCCACGCTCGTCGCGTTGACGATCTCCCCCGACAACACCTTCGCGACGGCGTCGTCGAGCGGCACCCACTCGATCGACATGTCGGCTTCCTCGTCGACGCGTTCGGCCGCGTCGAGATTGTGCAGCCCCTCGGCGAGATACAACCGCAGCGCCTCGTCGGTGAAGCCGGGTGACAGCGCGAGGTCGACCAGGACATGCCATGAGTCGGCGGCGAGGTCGGCCTCTTCGGCCAGCTCGCGCTGTGCGGCGGCCAGGGGTTCTTCGTCGGCCTGATCGAGCAACCCGGCGGGCAACTCGAGCAGACGTCGGCCGATGGGGTGACGGTACTGCCGCACCATCGCCACCCGGCCGGCATCGTCGCGCGCCAGGATCGCGACGGCCCCGAAATGTTCGACGACCTCACGCTCGGCGACGCGCCCGCCCGGCATCTCGACGTCGTCGACCCGGAGGGTGATGATCGCGCCGTCGTAGACGGTGCGGCTGTCCTTGACCTCGAAGTCGTGGCCCAACGCGGTCAGTCCCTGCCGGCAGGGTCGTCGAGGACTGCCTCGCCCAGCCCGGCGACCGGTTCCACCGTGACCGCGTTGACGGCGGCCACCGCGTCCGCGGGAGCGTCGTTCGACTCGTAGTCGTCGCCGAGGTCGACCGGAAGACGTTCGGCCGCCTTGTACTTCAGGGCCGCCTCGATGAACGAACGGAACAGCGGATGCGGGCGGGTCGGCCGGCTCTTGAGCTCCGGGTGTGCTTGCGTGGCAACCAGATACGGGTGCACCGACTTGGGGTACTCGACGAATTCGACGAGGTGCCCATCGGGCGAGGTACCCGAGAACACGAGCCCGGAGTCGGCGATCTTGTCGCGGTAGGCGTTGTTGACCTCGAAGCGATGACGGTGACGTTCGGACACCTCCCGCGTCCCGTAGGCCTCGGCGACGACGGACCCGGCCTTCAGCACGGCGTCGTAGGCACCGAGTCGCATGGTGCCGCCCAGGTCGGCGTCGCCGGCCACGGCGTCGGCCTGATCGGCCATCGTCGAGATCACCGGGTGCGGGGTCTCCGGGTCGAACTCGGTCGAGCTGGCCTCG
>ERZ501064.27-NODE-27-length-42949-cov-8.771576_pt1 | contig 42949 bp, 27 predicted proteins | sample MGYA00510851_ERZ501064 | MGnify/ENA primary metagenome ERZ501064 (study PRJEB25958, sample SAMN03398529) | human skin metagenome | study: EMG produced TPA metagenomics assembly of the Human Skin Microbiome Metagenome (human skin metagenome) data set. | reverse complement strand
CCTGCTGGCCGAACGCCTCGGCGACCGTACCGGCGGACTCCCGCCCATCGTCGCGGTGACGCCTCGTCCTGACCGGATTCCGTTGTCGTACGCCCAGCAGCGGATGTGGTTCATCAACCGCTTCGATCCGACGCTGGCGGCCTACAACATCCCGGCGGTGATGCGCCTGACCGGCGATCTCGATCCGGCCGCGCTCGGCGCCGCGATCGCCGACGTCGTCGCGCGCCATGACATCCTCCGCACCACCTATCCCGAGACCGGCGGTCAGCCGGTACAGCTGATCGCCCCGGTGGCCGACATCGCGACCCGGCTCGACCACGAGTTCGTGCCGACCGCAGCCGGGCGCGACGGGGCAGAGGTCGTACTGGCCGCCGTCACAACCGGATTCGACCTCGCCGTCGAGTGGCCGGTGCGGACCAGGCTGATCGAGATCGACACCGGTTCCGGGGCAGCCGAGTACATTCTCGCGGTGGTCCTGCACCACGTGGCGTCCGATGGCGAATCCCTCGGGCCGCTGGTCACCGATCTCACCGCCGCCTACCTGGCACGGGCCGCCGGTACCCAGCCGTCGTTCGAGCCGCTGCCCGTCCAGTACGCCGACTACGCCATCTGGCAGCGCCGCGCCCTCGGCGATGTCGACGACGCGGCGTCGGTGATGGGTGCCCAGCTGGAGTACTGGAGCGCGCACCTGGCCGGCATGCCGGACCTCGTGGAACTGCCGACGGACCGGCCGCGCCCGGCCGTCGCGTCGCAGCGTGGCGCCCGCGTGCCGTTCACGATCCCGGCCGACGTCACCACCCGGATCGACACCGTCGCCGACGAGTTCGGGGTCACCCCGTTCATGGTGCTGCACGCGGCGCTGGCGGTCCTGCTCGCCGACCTGTCGGGAACCGACGACGTGGCGATCGGCACGCCGATCGCCGGACGTGGTGCCGCCGTACTCGATCCGCTCGTCGGCATGTTCGTGAACACGCTCGTGCTGCGTACCGCCCACGCGGCCGGTGACACGTTCGTCGACGTCCTCGGTCGCGTCCGACGCGTCGACCTCGATGCCTTCGCCCATGCCGATCTGCCGTTCGAGACCCTCGTCGACCGGCTCAACCCGGTTCGTTCCGAGGCGTTCGCCCCGCTCACCCAGGTGTGGCTGACCCTGGATCGCAGCGTGGTCCCCGAGCTCGCCGGACAGTCGCTGTCGGCCGATCTCGGCGACATCTCGGTCAGCCCGCTCGATGCGGGCGAGGTGCCGGCAAAGGTCGATCTGCTGTTCTCGATCGCGAAGGCGGAGGCGGGCGAGACCTGGTCGGCGGCACTGCAATACGCCACCGATCTGTTCGCGGAATCCACCGCCACCGGCTTCACGGCCCGATTCGTCAATCTGCTCGGCGCGCTCACCGCGACCCCGAGCGCCCCGGTCGCCGCGGCGCCCATCCTGCTGGCCGGTGAGGCCGAGTCGCTGGTGCCGGTACACGGCGGCCAGGCCGCCGAGGCCGTGTTGCTGGGCGAGCTGTTCACCGAGGCCGGCACGCGGTACCGGCGTCGTACCGCGGTGGTCGACGCCTCGGGCGCCACCCTGTCGTACTCCGCGCTGCACGCCCGGTCCAACCGCCTGGCGCGCTGGCTGATCGGTCGCGGCGTCGGTGCGGAAACACTCGTGGCGCTTGCGATTCCCCGGTCCGCCGACCTGTTGGTCGCGATCTGGGCGGTCGCGAAGACCGGCGGCGGTTACGTTCCCATCGATCCGGATTACCCTGCCGAACGGGTCGCGACGATGGTGGAGGACTCCGGCGCCCGGATGGGGCTGTCGGTCCACGCCGTCGGCGCGTTGCCGGACGAGGGCTTCGAGTGGCTCCGCCTCGACGACGCCGCGGTGGCCGCCGAACTCGACGCCACGTCGGATGCCCCGGTGGACCCGGCCGAGCAGACCGGTCCGGTCAGAACCGACAACGTCGCCTACGTCATCTACACCTCGGGGTCGACGGGACGCCCCAAGGGCGTCGCGGTGTCGCATTCGGGACTGCGCAACTTCGCCGTGGCGAAGTCGACGGCGCTGGGAACCGAGGACGGGGCGGTGGTCCTGGGATTCGCGTCCCCGAGCTTCGACGCCTCGGTGCTCGAGTACCTCCTCGCGACGGTCAACGGCGGCACGCTCGTCTACCGGCCGTCGACCGCGGTCGGCGGTGCGGAGCTGCAGGAGTTCATGCAGCGACACGAAGTCGCCACGACCTTCCTCACGCCGTCGGTGCTGTCGACGCTCGACCCGGCCGCGCTGCCCAGCCTGCAGGCGGTCTCCGTCGGCGGCGAGGCCGTGCCGCAGTCGGTGATGGACGCCTGGGCGCCGCACACGCGCATCCACAACGGATACGGCCCGACGGAGACGACGATCATGGTCGCGGTCTCCGACGCGGCGACGCCCGGCGACCCGGTCCGCCTCGGTGGTCCGCTGCCCGGCCTCGAGTTCCTCGTGCTCGACGCCCACCTGCGGCCGGTGCCGGTCGGTGTGGCGGGGGAGCTCTACGTCCTCGGCCCCGCACTCTCGCGCGGCTATCTCGACCAGCCCGGCCTGACCGCCGCGCGGTTCGTCGCCAGTCCCCTCGCCGGACCCGGACGCCGCATGTACCGGACCGGCGACGTCGTGCGCTGGCGCGAGTCACCGTCGGGCGACCTCACCCTCGAGTACTCCGGTCGTAGCGACGATCAGGTGAAGCTCCGCGGCCTGCGCATCGAACTCGGCGAGATCGAGGCGGTGCTGCGCTCGGCGCCCGAGGTGCGTTCCGCGGTCGTCGTCGGCATCGGCTCGTCGGGGACCCCGAGTTCGGTGGCGTCGAGCCTCGCCGCCTATGTCGTCGGTGACGGTGTAGAGGTGGACGCTCTTCGTGGTCTGCTGGCCGCGCAGCTGCCCGGACACATGGTGCCTGCCTCGATCACGGTGCTCGACGAGTTCCCGCTGACCCCGGTCGGCAAGCTGGATCGAGCGGCGCTGCCGGCTCCCGAGGTGGCTTCCGTCGAATTCGTCGCCCCGGCCACCCCGGTCGAGCAGGCGATCGCCGATGCCTACGCCGAGATCCTCGGCGTCGAACAGATCGGTGCCACCGACAGCTTCTTCGACCTCGGCGGCAACTCCCTCTCGGCCACCCGGGTCGCGGCCGCGCTGCGCGACCGCAACGGCTTCGACATCGAACTCGCGTGGTTGTTCAGCGATCCGACGGTGCGTGGCCTGGCCCGCCGACTGGCCGAGGACAACGCGGTGAGCAACGACGTGGTGATCAGCCTCCGCGGCGAGGGTTCGCGGCCGCCGCTGTTCTGCGTGCACCCGGCCGGCGGCCTGGCGTGGTTCTACGGCGGGCTGGCACCGCACCTGCGGGATCGGCCCATCTACGGACTCCAGGACCCGCATGTGGTGACCGGAGAGCCGAGCGTGACCGACGCGCGGGTGCTGGCCCGGCGCTATGTCGAGGAGATCCGGCGGGTCCAGCCGCATGGCCCCTACCATCTGCTCGGCTGGTCGGTCGGCGGCGTGATCGCCCACGCGATGGCCGTCCACCTCGGGGAACTCGGGGAGCAGGTCGCCTACCTGGGGATCATGGACTCCCGCCCGGAGGACGAACCGGTGATCGTCCACGACGTCCCCCAGCACGGGGAGCCGGTCGAGGCGGCCGCGGCGGAGCCCGGGCCGGCGATCGAGCCGGACGCGTCCACCGTGGTCGACGTCCTCGGCGGTTGGCGGGATCTCTTCGATCTCGGCGACGACGTGCAGGCGTCCACCTCCGAGGAGGTCACCGCGATCATCCGGCAGCAGATCTCCGGCATGGGCCTGCTCGCGGAGGATCAGGTGGAACGCATCATGGACAGCTTCGAGTCCTCGACCCAGGTGGTCCTCGACTACCGGCCCGATGTCTTCGCCGGCGACGTACACGTGTTCACCGCGACCGAGGACAAGGACGACCCGTCGACCCTGGCCGCGGCCTGGCGGCCGTTCGTCACCGGCGCCGTCGACAACGTCGACGTGGCCACCCACCACCTGGGGATGGCGAACGCCGACGCCCTAGCGGTCGTCGGACCGGCGCTCGATGCCCAGCTGTCGCAGGTCGACGGCGCCGGCGAGCGGACACCGGAATGAGGGGATTTGCGTGACATCATCGACCTGACCTCGCGTGAATCCGGGCGGCGAGCCACTACGTTCGACAACAACAAAGCAGGCGGGTGACGACAGTCGCCGTGCCGATGGAGAAAGGACACCCATGACGAACCCATTCGACGACGAGGACGGCCGCTTCTACGTGCTCGTGAACGACGAGAACCAGCACTCGCTGTGGCCGACGTTCGCCGACATCCCCGCCGGGTGGACCAAGGTCTTCGGCGAGGACAGCCGCGCCGCGTGCCTGGAGTACGTGGAGCAGAACTGGACCGACCTCCGGCCCAAGAGCCTCATCGAGGCGATGGAGGCGGACAAGAGCGGCGACGCCTGAGTCGGTGACGGGCCCCGACACTCGCGATCGCGAAAGTCGGTCGTGCTCGAATGTCGGGACAGTTGCACGTGGATAACAGGTAAAGAATCAACCCAGTGGTGACCTGTCGCAACTGCAGTCACAGCCGTAACATCGGATTGCAGCACAGTTACCGAAATTGTTGTGGAATATCCCACACATGTTGAGTCAGTGTTCTACTAGTTGAATGAGGTAGGGCACACTTGGTTGAAGGATCGCATGAGTACCAACGTCAGGGGAGGCGGGGACACAGCGATCGACGCTCCACGGGCGGGAAGGCAGTAATCATGGACCAGCTACTACTGGATGACATCCAGACACGAGGGGCGATCACGCCCCACCTGACCGCTGTTCGGCTGGGCGATGACGCTCTCACCTACGGTGAACTCGCCGATCGCGTCGAGGACTACGGCAGCGTGCTGGCCGAGTACGGGATGTCGCCGACCTCGGCGTTCTACGCCGCCCTGATGCACTGCATGCCGTCTCTCGTGGACATCGACCCGGTTGATTCCCGGTTGCAGGTCATCGGCGAGATCCAGGCCTGGCTCGGCCGCGAGCGCGGCGAGGTCGCCTCGGTCCGGCCCCGACTCCGCGCGGTCAGCTAGAGGCCCGCACCGACATACCCGACGAGACCCGCCGACAGGCGGGTCTCGTTGTTTCTGCCGTCGTGCGACTGTGGCGGCGACAAGCGTGGCGGCGACAGGCCTCGAAGAGTGCGCCTGCGGCTACAGTCCGGCGAGGAGCAGAACGAGGAAGAGGATCGGGCCGCCGACGATCACACTGCCGGCGCCGGTCACGATGCCCGTGATCGCGCGACCGGTGCCCTTGCGCTCCGCGGGGGCGCGTCGAACCTGCCTGACGCCGACCGCGCCGGCGACGACGGCGATCAGTCCGAGGATCGCGCCCAGCCCCAGCAGGAAGGTCAGGGGTATGGAGATCAGCTCGGTGGTCAGCGCCAGCGAGGCTGCCGGTGCGACGGAACGGCCGCCGACGGGCCGGGTCAGGTACGGTGCCGAGCGCACCGGAAAGGTCCGCGCGGGCAGCGGCATAGCGGCAAGGGGTGCCCGTCCGGCGTTCTCCAGGTCCCAGAAGTCGCCCACCGGTGGTAGTGCGGCATGCTCTCGTGCCGGCAGCCGGCCCGCGTCGCGCGTCACCATCCGCGGTGACGATTCCGCCGCGGGCTCGACCCTGGTCGGCAGCTTCGGCGACGCGGGTACCGCAACATGCACGTCGACCCGCGTGCCGGTCGGTTCGGCCGCAGCCGGCAACTCGGTGTCGTCGAGATCATTGACGAGCGGCCACCGCGCGTGCCGCTGGGTCACCGGCGGAGCGAACGGTTGGGTGGGTTGATCGGTACGCACGTACACCTCCTCGCCGCCCGGCTCCGGGTCGGAACCGCACCTGTCCGAGTGTAGGCGAGGAGGCGACGTACGCCGTGGGTCTAGTTGCCCTCTTGCTGGCCGCTGCCCATGCTGATCAGCTGCTGAATGGCGTCACCACTGAGCTTCCAGTCGCCGTCGACCTTGACGAAGCCGAGCTGGATGTCGACCGGCGTCGAAGAATGCGGGCTCTTCACCGCGACGGTCGCGGTGGCCTTGTCGCCGTCCTCGGTGACCTCTTTCACCGAGAACGCGTCCGGGGTGTATCCCGCGGCGGAGGCGCCCTTGGCGAAAGCCATCGCGGCCGGTTTGGTGGCCGGGTTGGTGACGTCGATGACCTGGTCGAGCTCCTCGGAGGAAGTGTTCGGGTCGATGGCCTGGCGCAGGGTTTCCTGTGCGTCGTCATTGCTGAGCCCGGTGACCTCGTCGACCGCGTCGCTGGCGGCGGTCTCGACCTGGCTCGCCGCGGACTCGACGGCGGTGGACACCGCGCTCGTCGCCTCGTCGACGGTGTCGGTGGACTCCGAACAACCGGTGGCGACGAACAAAGCGGCCCCGGCGAGGGTGACGGCAGCGACGGACTTCCGGATCTTCATGCGACTCTCCTCGATGCAGTTGTCTATCCGCGGCGCTTCTCCGCAGTGAGCCAACACTAACTCACCGGCCACCGGAATTAATCGGACCGCGGTCCGGTTATGCTCGGTGTAACCATCACAAGGAGGCGCGACATGCAGTTCGGACTCTTCAGCGTCAGTGACATCACCACCGACCCGACCACGGGCACGACGCCCACAGAACACGAGCGGATCAAGGCGATCGTGCAGATCGCCAAGAAGGCCGAGGACATCGGGCTCGACGTGTTCGCGCTCGGTGAGCACCACAACGAGCCCTTCTTCTCGTCGTCGCCCACCACGACCCTGGCCTACATCGCGGCGCAGACCGAGCGCCTGCAGCTGAGTACCGCGACCACGCTGATCACGACCAACGACCCGGTCAAGATCGCCGAGGACTTCGCGATGCTGCAGCATCTGGCCGACGGGCGCGTCGACCTGATGCTCGGGCGCGGCAACACCGGTCCGGTCTATCCGTGGTTCGGCCAGGACATCCGGCAGGGGATCCCGCTGGCGATCGAGAACTACCACCTCCTGCATCGGTTGTGGACCGAGCACGTGGTGGATTGGGAAGGACAGTTCCGGACCCCGCTGACGTCCTTCACCTCGACGCCGCGCCCGCTCGACGGCGTGGCACCGTTCGTCTGGCACGGTTCGATCCGCAGTCCCGAGATCGCCGAGCAGGCGGCCTACTACGGGGACGGGTTCTTCGCGAACAACATCTTCTGGCCCAACGAGCACTTCCAGCGGCTGATCAACTTCTACCGCGAACGGTACGAGCACTACGGCCACGGCAAGGCCCACCAGGCCGTCGTCGGGCTCGGCGGACAGTTCTTCATCCGGCCGAAGTCGCAGGACGCGGTGCGCGAGTTCCGCCCGTACTTCGACAACGCGCCGGTGTACGGACACGGTCCGTCGCTCGAGGACTTCACCTCGCAGACGCCGCTGACCGTCGGCAGCCCGGCCGAGTTCGTCGACAAGACGCTGACCTTCCGGGAGACCTTCGGCGACTACCAGCGTCAGCTGTTCCTCGTCGATCATGCGGGACTGCCGCTCAAGACCGTGCTGGAGCAGCTCGACCTGCTGGGCGAGGTGCTACCGGACCTGCGCGCCGGGTTCGCGGAGGGACGTCCCGACGACGTTCCCGACGCGCCGACGCACGCCTCGCTCGTCGCCGCCCGCCAGGAAGCCGATCAGGATGTGGAGGTGTCCTCGTGACCGCCCTGCGGATCGTCGCGGTGAATGCCGGTCTCTCCGAACCGTCGTCGACGCGACTGCTCGTCGACCGGATGGTCGCCGCCGTCACCGAAGGACTCGGGGCGGGCCGCGCGGACGTCGAGATCGTCGACCTGCGTGACCTCGTCGCCGACCTGGGGCAGGCGATGACGGTCGGCTTCGCCTCGGGCCGGGCGCGCGCGGCACTCGACGCGGTCGAGGGGGCCGATGCCTTGATCGTGGCGACCCCGGTCTTCAACGCGTCGTACAGCGGACTGTTCAAGATGTTCTTCGATCTCGTCGACATCGACGCCATGTCGGGCAAACCGGTGCTGATCGGGGCGACCGGCGGCAGCCCGCGCCACTCGATGGTGCTCGACCACGCGCTGCGACCGTTGTTCGCCTACCTACGTGCCGTCGTCCTGCCGACCGGCGTCTACGCCGCGTCGGCGGACTGGGCGGGCGCCGGTGGGGACACCGCGTCGTTGAACGACCGGATCGGCCGTGCCGCAGCCGAACTCGTCTCGCTCCTCGGACCGAGGGGTGGCACAGGGCCGGGGAATGCCGCCGACGGGGAACCGCCGCGCGCGGCCGTGGCCGACGGCAGGCAGCAGGCGGTCGAGGCCGCGGGGATCGCGAACTTCGCGAGGTTGCTCGGAACGGCGTGATGCGCCCTCACCCGGGGGCGGCGCGCCCCGGGGTGTTGGCCCGGGCGCGCAGCCGTGAGTGCGGCAGCGGCGGCGCGGGCAGGTGCTGCGTCGCACCGACGTAACCCTGCACCTGCCCGAAGCGTTCGCTGCGCGCCTCCCACTGGTCCCGGAAGCCGACGATGTCGTCGTGTGTGCGCCCGATGAAGTTCCACCACATGACGATGTCCTCCGCCAGCGGTGCGCCGCCCAGGAGGATCACCCGGGCGTCGGTCTCGGCGACGTTGGTGAGCGTGATCCGCCTAGCGCCCAACCCGATGTAGCCCAGCTCGGTGCGGGCCAGCGGTGCGGCGTCGGCGCCGGCGACCTCGACGCTTCCGGTGTCGACGAGAATGCCGTGCTCGTGTTCCGGGTCGACGTCGATGTCGACGGCCACGCCGGGTGCGAAGTCGAGCTGGGCGCCGGTCAACGGCGTGAACGTGTGCACCGGCGAGCGGGTGCCGAACAGTTCGCCGAGAAAGACCCTGGCGGTGACCCCGCCGAGGTCGAGAGCATCGGGCCGGTGGTGTGCGAAGTCGCGTGCGGTGTCGGCATTCTCGGCCGGCAACGCGACCCACAGCTGCACCCCGTGCAGGGTGGTGGTGTCGGGTGTCGAGACCTCGGTGTGCGCGATGCCGTGCCCGGCGGTCATGAGGTTGATCTCGCCGGGGCGGACCATCGCGTGGTTGCCCATCGTGTCGCGGTGCTCGACCTCGCCGGTGAACAGCCAGCTGACCGTCTGGAGTCCGGTGTGCGGGTGTGGAGGCACGTCCATCCCGCCGCTGCTCGCGACGTCATCGGGGCCGTAGTGGTCGATGAAGCACCAGGCTCCGATCAGCGAACGTGACCGCTGCGGGAGGGTCCGGTGCACCGTCATCGCGCGTGGGCCGCCGAGCGGTACGTCGCGCGCGGTCAGGCCGTCCATGTGGAGGAGGCCCGAACCCGCGGCGACGCCGGCATCGGCATGGCACTCGACCTCGACCGGGTCGGTCTCGAGATTGCTCATGGAACCATTGTCCGCGACGACGGCACGGACGTCCGCGAACCGGCGGAGATCGCGGTCAGACCAGCGTGGGGTTCTCGAAACGCATCGAGATCCGATCGGCCGAGCTCGACATCAGGGCATGCCGCCCCAGCTGCAGGGATCGGAGTTCGTCGGCGATGGGGTGGTCGCCGAGGGTCAGGCGCGCGCCGCCGATCCGGGTGCGGGTCCCGGTGGTCGAGGTGAGCCGCCACGGTGTCATCCGCGTGATCCCGTCCAGCTGCGAATAGGCGTGCAACACGGTGTCGGCGGTCGAGTCCGGGACCTTGAGCCCCGGCTTCACACTCAGGTCGGCGACGAGTGCGCCGTCGGACACGAGGCGGCCGCGTCTGGTGGCGGAGGAGTGATCGACCTCGAACTCGGCGAGTGTCTTCGGGAATCCCCAGATGCCGCGCCCGGCGGCCAGGGTGAAGTCGCCGTCGACGGGGAGCCGGTGCACCAGCGCACGCGCGTCCCCCTTCAGCAGTGAGCGCAATGCGCGGATCGGTGAGGCGGGTGGGGTGGTCGGATCCTCGACGAGGAAGCACACGCCGAACTCGTTGTACGGTCCGAGGTCGCCGTCGACGTAGTCGACGAACACGAGCATGCACATGGTGCGACCCGGTCGGATGCGCAACGGGCGAAGCGTCCCGGGCTGTGCCGATTCGGCGTCGATGGCCCGTGCCACGGCCCGGGTGTCGGCGGTGAAACCGGCGACGAAGCACCGTGCGTGCCGGACCTCGACCGGCATGGTCACCGGGGTACCGAGTACATCGTGCGTCGAAGGTGCGCTCACCTGTTCTGCTCCTGCGGGTCGGATCGGGTCGGATCGGGTCGGGTCTGGTCGGGGGCTGGTCGGTTTGTCGCCGGCCGACGCCGGCACGATCACCCTTTTTAGAACATGTTCTAGTCTTGCATGCCTTCGCTCCCGGCGGGACCCATCCGGGTGGTGTCCCCAAGAATGTGGACACGCCAGCTGTCAGATCGGGACCAGTTGGTGCAGTTTCGCGCTCCGACGGGTGATATGTCCGACTCGGCACGTAGCTTTGGTCGAGGTTTCAGTAACGTGAAGCTGAGTAAAGGCTGAGAGTCTCGCATGTGCCTCGTGGGGGTGTTGGTGAACGACGAGCAGACGACCTTGATCGACGAGGATTCGTCGGAGGGTCATGCAGCGATCCGGGTTGGAATGGTCGACGACCATCGGTCCCCGATCTGGGGAATCGAACGAGTGTTGGACACAGTTTCGGACATCTCGTTGGTCTGCTCGGCGACGACGGTTGCCGGCGTGCTCAGTGTCATGCAGCTCGACGTGGTCCTGCTGGACCTCCGTCTCGACGACGGCACCACGCCTCGCGAGAACGTCAACGCATTGTCGGCGGCCGGAGTGGCCACCGTCGTGTACACCTCTGGAGAGCATCCGGCGCTGTTGAGATCGGCGGCGCGCGCCGGAGCGCTCGGCGTGGTGCTCAAGTCGGCGGACGAGTCGGTCATCATCGACGCCATCCGGGCGGCCGCCGACGGCCGGGCGGTCCTCACCACAGAATGGGCTGCCGCCATAGACGGCGACCCCGAACTGGCGACTGTCGACCTGTCGCCTCAGTTGCAGAAAGTGTTGGCGCTGTACGCGTCCGGCGAGACGTCGGCCCGGGTCGGGGCTGCTCTCGGGGTCTCCGCGGAGACGGTCAACGAGTACCTCAAGCGGATTCGCCAGAAGTATGCGGACGCCGGGCGGCCGACGCGCACCAAGGTGGATCTCTTCAAGCGTGCCGTCGAAGACGGATGGCTCCCGGTGCCGCAGCGGTACCGGCACGAGGGACGGTCAACACCTGACGGGGCCTGGGGGCGAACGAAACATGGCTGACGGCATGGCAGCGGGAGTCGAGTCCCCATTTCTGGGTCTACCGACAGTTACTACGCCGTCTTAACGTTGGAACAGATTGATTTGGGGCGTCGGGGACACACGAGATAGCGCCGGTCTGAACAGGGGATGGGAACAATGACGGTCACTTCAGATATCTTCCGAGCCAGGACGGCGGCCGCACCGCGGCACGGAGTCGTGCCACGGCAACGTTCCAAGCCGGTTGATTACCTGGTTCCCGTCGAACGCTCAGCGGCAGTGACACGTCCGAGTCTGTCGGACCGGGAGGTCGAGGTTCTGCTCGCCTGGCTAGCCGCCGAGTCCAAAGAAGATGCCGCCGCACGACTCTTCATCTCGGCGTCCACGGTGAGCACGCACCTTGCGCGCATCCGGGCGAAGTACACCGCGGTCGGGCGAAGTGCGCCGACGAAAACCCACCTTTTCGCGCGAGCACTCCAGGACGGTTACACCGGTCTCGACCAGTGGTGAGGCCCGGCCCTCGAATAGTGAGCGCTCAGCGCAGGTCGCGTTCGATACGCGGCCAGGTCTGGTACAGGTCGTCCTGCCAGTAACCCCATGAGTGGGTGCCGGTCGGGCGGAAGTTCACCTCGACCGGGACGTCGAGCGCACGCATACGCTCGACCATCTGCCGCGTGCAGATGTCGATGGCGACCTCGATCCCGCCGCCCACGATCGCCTGGTTCGCCAGCGTGAAACCGTCGCCCGCGATACTCGGGTCGGTCAGCTGCTCGTGGACACCCGGTGCTCCCGTCCCGGTCGTCATGTAGACCTTGCTGCCGCGCAGCTTCGCCGCGTTCAGGTAGGGATCGTTGGCTCGCCAGCCGGGACCGTCGAGCGGGCCCCACATGTTGGTCATGTCCGCTTGACCGCGGTCCTCGACGACCAATCGGATGTACTGCTGGCCGGCCGGGTCGCTGGTCCGAGCGCACCCGCTGAAGGCGGCGACGGATCGGTACAACCCGGGGGCGGCGATGGCGAGATTGAGCACCGAGGTCCCCGCCATCGAGATCCCCGCGATCGCGTTGACGCCGGTGGTGTCGAACTCGTCGTCGATCAGGGGCGGCAGTTCCTTTGTGAGGAAGGTCTGCCATTTGTTGCGGCCGAGAGCGGGATCGTCGCGCTGCCAGTCGGTGTAGTACGAGTAGGCGCCACCGATCGGGGTGACGACATAAGCGTGCCGGTCGGCGAAGTACCGCTTGTAGGTGGTCCGTGCGTCCCAGGTCGCGGAGTCCTCCCCGCCACCGGCGCCGTTGAGCAGGTACAGGGTGGGCGCCGGCCGGGTCCGATCCCGCGGCGTGAGCACCGTGACCGGGACCGTGCGGTTCATCGAGGCGGAGTGGACGAGCAGCGTCACCTGCTGCGGGTCATCGGTGTAGGAGTCGACGATGCGGGAACCGTCGGGGGACGACGGCGCGGCGATCGCCGGGGCCCCGGGAGCGGTCGCGAGGCCCGCGATGACCGCAGCCACCGACAGCAACCCGGCGAGGACTCGCCACCCGCCGGGATGTCGCTGCCGCTGTTCCCGACGACCGATTCCGTTCACATCGCACCCACTCGTTCTCGAGATCCCGTCGGATCGGACGCGCCGACATGACGGCCCCACAGTCTATGGATCGCCCGCACACAGAAGAACGATACGAGCGGAGATCGCCAGGGCTGTCACCCGAAGGATCGAATTCTCGCCGGCCTAGAGGGCGACCTGGGCGAGGATCGGCGTCGTCGGCTGCGGCGAACCGCCGGCCGGTTCGATGGTGACCGCGAGCACGCTCGACCCGCGCACGTCGTCCACCACCACCGGGGCGGTGTCGTCTCCGGGGATCAGTCCGGCCGGCACCGGCTGCGGTGCGCCGCCCACCAGCCACAACTGATAGGTGCTGTCGGCCGGGATGGGCGTGCGCAGGTCCCGCAGGAGCGCGACCGCCTGGTCGGCCGATTCGGACGTCACCACCGCGATGGTGCCCCGGTCGTCGGCCAATGGCTCGACGCTCACGGACGCGTCCGCGGCGGTGAGTACCCCGAGCACCTCACGCTGGGAGTCGCTGAGCGCCGTCGACGAGGTGGACGACTCGGGGGCGGTGGTGCGACCGATGAGCACGCCTGCCCCGAGCGCCACGGCCACGGTCACCGCCGCGGCCGCCAGGATCGCCGTTGCGCGTGCCGGGCGCCGCGCGGTCCCACCCGATCGATGCTGTCCGTGGCGCGAGTCGCGGGGCCGCAATTCGACCGGCGGCGGTGGCGGCGCGAGGTCGCTCTCGCCGGATCGGCCCGTTCCCGCGGGTGCGACCGGCGGGACGGGATCGACCGCGGCGGCCGGGTTCTGCGGGCCCGGATCGATGCCCGAGGGTACGTAGGCCTCCGGGGTCAGCGCCGCACCCTCGAAGACGTGCTGCAGCACCCGGTCCCGGAGTTCGGGCGGTGCGTCGAGCGCATAGGTCGTCGCGAAACCCGCCATGGCCGCCTGGATGTCGGCGATCTGGGCGTCGTGTTCCGCCCGCTCGTGGGGTGGAAGTGCGGCGAGTTCTGACTCGACGCGTCTGGTCTCGTCGGGGGTCAGCGCGCCGACGGCGAACAATTCGACGTGGTCGTCGAGCCAGGTGGCCCCGCGGTCCCCGGTCGTATCGGATGTGGTCATTGTGGGATCAGGCGTCCTCGTGCGTCCTCAGGCAGGTTCTCAACCGACGCAGGCCATCTCGAATCCGAGATTTGATGGTGGGCAAGGGGGTATCGGTGTGCCGGGCGACCTCGGGATAGGTCAGGCCCCCGAAATACGACATCTCGATGCAGCTCCGTTGCAGTTCCGTGAGCGTGCCGAGACATGTTCGTAGCGTACGCGCCTCGTCGGTCTGCACAACGACCTCGAGCGGTATGTTCCGCGGTGTCTCCACCGAGACCGCGCCGTACTGCGACATGCGCTGTTGCTGGAGCTCCTCGGATCGGACGCGGTCGACGGCCCGCCGGTGGGCGATGGTCATCATCCATGTGATGACCGAACCGCGCCCGGGCTGGTACTCGCCGGCCTTCTGCCAGTACTGCAGGTACGCCTCCTGGACGATCTCCTCCGCGTACTGACGGTCCCGCACGACGCGGAACGCGAGTCCGTAGATCCGTGAACTCGTGCGGTCGTACAGCGTGGAGAACGCGGTCCGGTCGCCTGTCGCGGCTGCGGCCAGCAACTCCCGCAGCATCTGTGCTTCGCCCCCGCGTCCGTGGTGCGCGTCGGTGGCCGCGCTGCCATCGTCCGGTGTCACGGTTCCACGGTAACGAAGACGTAGGGATTTCTCGGGTGATCGTCGATCCCGGGGCTACCGATCGCGAATCCATGGATCACTGACCTGCAGATCACCGGTTGGCGGCGCGGCGGTACAGGATGAGCGAGGCGGGTATGCACACCGCCAGTATGACCAGTGCCGATCCCACCGAGTATCCGACCGCGTGGTCGGCGACCCATCCGGTGGCCTCGGGGAAGGTCGGCGGTGCCTCGTTGCCGAAGAGCTGCCGGGACGCGGTCGCCACTGCCGTCACCGGATTCCACTCGGCGATCGCGCGCAGCGGACCCGGCAGGCTCTGGGCGGAGATGAACGCGCTCGACAGGAACGTGACCGGGAACATCCACAAGAACCCGATGCTCTGTGCGGCTTCGACATTCGGCGCGGCGAGACCGGTCACCGCACCCACCCACGCCATGGCGAGCGCGAACAGTCCGATGATGCCGAAGGCGAGGGCGGCGTCGCCGGCACTGCCCTGGACCCGCCAGCCGATGGCGAGCCCGCACGCGACCATCACCGCGAGGCCGACGACGCCCAGGAGCATGTCCGAGGTGACACGGCCGCTGATGACGCCCAACCGGGACATCGGTAGCGACCGCAGCCGGTCGACGATGCCGTCGGAGGTGTCGTTGGCCAGGCCGACCGTGGTGAAGGCCGCGTTGAAGACGACGGTCTGCGTGAAGATGCCGGCCATCAGGAATTCCCGGTAGGAACCCCCGCCGAAGGTCGCGCCGAAGACGTAGGCGAACAGGAACACGAACATCAGTGGCTGGATGGTGGCACTGATCAGCAGGGTGGGAATTCGCTTGACGGTGAGCAGGTTTCGCTCGACCAGCACTGCGGTGTCAGTGAGCATGGAGTCGATCCGTTCGGGTCGTCGGGGCGTGGGAGAGATCGGGATCGGCGTCGGCCACCGTCGGGATGACGGTGGTCTCGGCATCGGCCGTGGCCGATGTCTCGCCGCCGTGGTCACTGCCGCCATCGTTGTCCGGCGTGTCCCGCTCCGTGAGGGCCAGGAACACATCGTCGAGGGTCGGCGTCGCGACGGTGGCGTCGACGACGACGATCCCGGCGGCGTCGAGCGCCCGGACGGCGGCGACCGCGCTGCGGCTCCCGTCGCTGACCGGCAGGGACCACCGTGAGTTGTCGGTGTGTGCCGGGTCGGGGCGATCCGACTCGTCGAGTCGTTCGGGCATGCCGAGTCCGACCTCGGCGAGGGTCGTGGCGACCAGCTCGTCGTGAGCGGTCCCGTCCGAACGCACCTCGATGGTGAGGATCGACGCACCGGTGGAGGCCTTGAGGTCGGCGGCACTGCCCTGGGCCCGGATCGTCCCGTGGTCGATGACGGTGATCTCGTCGGCCAGGGCGTCGGCCTCTTCCAGGTACTGCGTCGTGAGCAGGACCGTCGCGCCGTTCGCGACCTGTTCGGTGATGACCTCCCACATCTGGCGGCGCCCACGGGGATCCAGCCCGGTCGTCGGTTCGTCGAGGATGACCAGGGACGGTCGGTTGATCAGGGCGCCGGCGAGATCGAGCCGCCGGCGCATGCCGCCGGAGTAGGTACGCATCGGGCGGTCGGCGGCGTCCTGCAGGGCGAGGTCGGCGATCAGTTCGCGCGCCCGTGCCGAGGCCTCGCCCCGGGAGAGGCCGTACAGCTGACCGACCATCCGCAGGTTCTCGAAACCGGTCAGGTTACCGTCGACGGCGGCGTACTGCCCGGACACGCCGATGATCTTGCGGGCTGCGCCGGGATCGGCGAGCGCGTCGACACCGTCGACCACGACGCTGCCCTCGTCGGGCTTCATCAGCGTCGCCACCGCGCGGACGGTGGTGGTCTTGCCGGCTCCGTTGGGGCCGAGCAGCGCGTGCACGGTGCCGGCGGGCACGGTCAGGTCCAGGCCGTTGAGGGCATGGACGCGGCGACCCCGGCCGAACAGCCCGGTGCGGAACGTCTTTCGCAGGCCGCGCAGCTCGAGGGCGTTGCGGGCGGGGGAGACGCCATCGGTGGACGTCTCGCCGGGAGTCGTGACCGGACCGGACGGCGACGCCGTGGTCCCCGGAGTGGTTTCGGCCGACGTGGTGTCAGCCATACTGTGCCGCCCCATGTGTGACCTCCCTTTCACTGTTCTGCGAACGTTCCATCGCGCGGATCAGGCTGGCGGGCCGCATGTCTCGCCAGTTCTCCTCGACGTACTCGAGGCACTCGTCGTGACCCGACGGACCGAACACGACGGTCCAACCGTCGGGGACGGGGGCGAAGTCCGGCCACAAGGAATGCTGGTTCTCGTGATTGACGAGGACGCGGAAGGTCCCCTCGGTGTCGTCGAACGGGTTCGTCATGATTCCTCCTCCTGTGCTGCGATTCCCGGTGTGCCCGGGTCTGATTCGATCGGGCCTGATTCGATTGCGGTCAGCCACTCGGAGACGTTCTCCGGCAGCAACATGCGTGCGTGGGTGCTGGTCGCCTGGACCTCGACGACGCGACCGGTGACCTTGCTGCGCCAGTCGGCGACCGCCGGCGGGCCGTCGTGCGCGTCCACGGTCGCGGTGACGAAGGTGAGGTCGCCGTCGAAGACCCGGGGTCGCCAGTTCCGGGCGAGTGGGGACGCGTGGCGGAACACCTCGTGCACGGTCGTGAGCGTCTCCTCGGACAAGCCACCGAGCGCGCCGCCCGCCGCGGAGATGACGCGGAACGCGTCCGCGACCGAGGGCTCGGTGCCCTCCTCGCCACCGTCGGGGACGTCGAGTCCGAACTCGCGCATGAGTTCTGCGATCGACGCCTCGGTGTCGAGGTCGGGCCGTTCGGCGACGACGTAACTGTCGAGCACGACGAGTTGCTCGACGGTCTCGCCGGCCTCCTGGAGTTGCACGGCCATCTCGTGGGCGATCAACCCGCCCAGCGACCACCCGAGCAGGTGGTACGGCCCCTCCGGTGACACCGTGCGCAGCTTCGCCACGTACACCTGGGCGAGGTCGGCGATCGTCTGCGGGCACGGATCACCGGCGAACGCCGGGTGCTGTAGGCCGTAGACCGCGCGGTCGGCAGGCAGGTGGGGCAGCAGGGAGGTGAAGCTCCAGGACAGTCCGATCGCCGGGTGGACCACGAAGAGCGGTGCGGGAGCATCGCTTCCGGCGTCGCTGCTGGTGCGGCGCAACGGCAGGAGGGTGTCGAGACCGGAGGCCGACGGTCCGGTGTCCCCGTCGGAGTGCGCCCCGCCGTCGAGCAGCTCGGCGAGTTCGGCGGGACTCGGGGCCCCGAACAGCGATTGCGCCGCCAGGTGCTGTCCGGTGAGCTCGCTCAGCTTGCCGGTCACGGCGGTGGCCATCAGGGAGTTGCCACCCAGGTCGAAGAATCCGTCGTCGGCACCGATGGCATCGAGGTCGACCTCGAGCACCTCCGCGAAGACGCGGGCGATGGTCGTCTCGGTCCCGGGGGCCGGCGCTCGGCCCGAGGCGGAGACGGCCGGGGTCGGCAGCGCCGCGCGGTCGAGTTTGCCGGTGGGGGTCAGCGGAATGTTCTCGAGCACGGAGACGGACACCGGCACCATGTGCCGCGGCAGCCGTCGTCCCACCCGGCGCCGCAGGTCGGCGGGATCGGGTTCGTGCCCGCGCGTCGCGGTCACGTAGCTGCGCAGGATCGCCTGGGCCCCGGTGCCGTCCACGAGTGTCACGGCGAAGTCGACGTCGGGTTCGGCGGCGAGCGCGTCGTCGATCTCACCCAGTTCGATGCGGAATCCGCGGACCTGCACCTGGGAATCGCTGCGGCCGACGTAGACGAGCTGCCCGTCGTCGGTCCAGCGGACCAGATCGCCGGTGCGGTACATCCGTTGGCCGGCGAACCTGGGCCCGGTGACCATCGGAGCCGGGACGAATCGGACCGCGGTGAGGCCGGGCCGACGGTGATAACCGCGCGTGAGCTGCACGCCCGTCAGGTACAGGTCGCCGGTGACGCCGGGCGGCACCGGATGCAGCCGATCGTCGAGGACGAGCGCGCCGACGCCGTTGTTCGGCGTGCCGATCGTCAGCGGCGTGTTCGGGGTCAGTGACCGGCTGCCGGTCGTGATGATCGTCGTCTCGGTGGGTCCGTAGACGTTGATCATCGTGCGACCGGGCGACCAGCGCCGTACGAGGTCGGTTCCGTAGGCCTCGCCACCGACCGCGAGTGCGCGCAGTGACGGCACGGCGGCGGGATCCATGCTGGCCACCGCGGCGGGGGTGATGAACGCATGCGTCGCCTGGCGCGCCCTGATCACATCGCTGAGCGCGGTGCCGCCGTAGACGTGGGGTTCGACGATGGTCAGTGCCGACGAACCGGCCAGCGCGAGCAGCATCTCCAGCACCGAGGCGTCGAAACTCGGTGAGGCGAAGTGCAACACGCGGGACGTGGGTCCGGGGGTCATCCGTTCCGCGAGTTCGTCGTGCACCGCGCGCAACCCGCTGTGCGGGACCAGGACGCCCTTGGGCTTACCGGTCGATCCCGACGTGTAGATGATGTAGGCCAACTGATCCGGGCGGATCGTCGACGCCCGTTCGGCGTCGGTGATCGGAGCCGGCGAGGAGTGCTTCATGCGGGTCCGGGTCGACGCGGCGTCCAGGACGAGGGTCGGTACCTCGCTCCCGGCCGAGCTCTCCGCGATGCGTTCCCACGACGACGAGGTCGTCACGACCAGCTGCGCGCCGCTGTCGTCGAGCATGTGCGCGATGCGGTCGGCGGGATACTCGGGGTCGATGGGAACGTATGCGGCGCCGGCCTTCACGATCGCCCAGATCGCCACCAGGGAGTCGATGGAACGGCTGATCGCCATCGCGACCACCGGTTCGCGGGACGACCGGACGTCGGGACCCTCGGTCCCCGGCTCGTCGTCCGAGCGCGAGTAGGCCCCCACCCCGCGGCCCAGGAGGACCCGGGCCAGCCGGTTCGAGCGTGCGTCGAGTTCGGCGTAGGTGAGCGTCTCAGGGCCCTCGCCGTCCGCGGTGGGCTGCCCGATCGCGGCGAGCCCGTCGGGGTGCCGCCGCACCGCATCGGCGATCAGCACGTCCAGCGTCGTCGGTGCGTTGCCGCGCGGTCCGAGAGCGGGGGTGCGCTCGGCCACCTCGAGGGGGTCGGTGATGCGGATGTCGCCGATCGCGCGTCCGGGGTCGCCGAGCATGCCGCGCAACACGCGCATGAGCCGCGTTCCCAGCATCTGGGCGTCGTCGTGGCCGTATCGCGCCGCGTCGTAGGTGATCTGGACCGCGGCGTCGGTGTCGGAGTCGGTCGCGCCCAGGCCGGTGACGGTGAATTGCAGGTCGAACTTGGCGGCGAGGGACTCGAATTCGGCCACCTCGGCCATCAGGTCGTCGTCCATCGGAACGGCGGTCCCGGCGAGGGAATCCGCACCGCCCACCGGGGTCGGCGCGCCACCGGCGAAGTCGTGCACCGACAACGCCACCTGGAAGAGCGGGTGTCGACCGTGCGCGCGTTCGGGATTGAGCGCGGTCACGATGTCGTCGAAGGGCACCCCGCGGTGATCGAGGGCGTCGATGTCGGTGTCGCGGGTCCGGCGGACCAGTGCGGCGACGGTCTCCGCGCTGCGCAGGTGGCTGCGCAGCGGCACCATGTTGACGAACATGCCGACCACGCCGCTGTAGTCGCGGTCGACGCCGGTCATCCCGGTGCGGTTGTCGACCGGACTGCCGATGACCAGGTCATCGCCGACGCCCAGACGGTGCAGCAGGATCGCCAGTGCGGTGTGCAGGACGGAGAACGGCGTCGTCGACTGTTCGCGGGCGAAGGCGGTCAGGCCCGCCCGGGTGTGTGCCGGGAGCGGCAGACTCACCGACCGGGCACCCGAACCATGTCTGCCGCCGCCGACCGGTTCCACCGTGCTCTCGGCGGGAGCACCTGCCAGGTGATCGGTCCAGAATCCCAGCTCGTCGGTCGCCGCGGGCGCCGTCGCACTCTCGACGGCGTGGTCGCGATAGTCGAGAGCGGCCGCATCCCAGGTCTCGGCGCGGCCGGCGCGTCGTTCTCGGTAGGCCTGCGCCAGGTCGCCGACGAGGGTCGGCAACGACGCGCCGTCGGCGGCGATGTGATGCACGACGAGCAAGAGGATGTGCGTCGCGGTCTCGCCACGCGCACCGGGGTCGGCGACGACCGTGGCACGCAAGGGCGCCTCGGTGGTCGGGTCGATGGGCGTCGACGCGAGGCGCGCGATCTCGCTCATCAGCGCGTCGGGGTCCGCGGGGACGACGGGGGTCAGCGAGCCGACGACGGCCGCGGGATCGTCGAGCACCCGGCCCGTCGGTGTCCCGTCGACCGCCTCGAAGACCGTCCGCAGGCTGGTGTGCCGGGCGACGACATCGGTGAGTGCACCGCGGAGGGCCGCGAGATCGATGTCCCCGGTCAGTCGCAGGACGAAAGGCATCAGGTACTCGGTCGACGCGGGGTCGGCCGCCGCCAGCGACCACAGGCGGCGCTGGACCGGCGCGAGCGGGAATGTCTCCCGTCGGACCGGGCGACCCGACGACTCGTCGGACTCCGCGGTCGGTGCCCAGTCGGCCGGCAGGCTGATCAGGTCCGCGAGGGCTTCGGCGGTCGGGTGGTCGAAGACGTCCCGGACGCGGAGGCGACCGTCGGCCGACACCCGGTTGATCCGACTGACCAGGGTGGTCGCCTGCAGCGAGGTGCCACCCAGCAGGAAGAAGTCGTCGGTGGCTCCGATCTCCTCGCGGGCGAGGCCGAGCACGTCGGCGACGATGCCGACCAGTGCGGTCTCGGCATCACCGCGCGGTGCGCGACCGACGGACGACATGCTGCTCGCCGACGGCTCCGGCAGTGCCCGATGGTCGAGCTTGCCGTTGCCGGTCAGCGGGATCTCGTCCAGCACGACGATCGCGGACGGGACCATGTGGCGCGGCAGGCGGCTGCGGACCGACTCCAACACCTTTGCGGTGTCCAATGTTTCAGGGGCGTCTGCGGACTCGGGATCGCCGGCCGCCCCGGCGGAGCGCGTCACGTAACCGACCAGGGTGGCCGATGCGCTCTCGCCGCGGACGACGGTGGTGGCGAAGTCGATTCCGTCCACGGCCGCCAGTGCCGCACTCACCTCGTCGAGTTCGATGCGGAAACCGCGGACCTTCACCTGGTTGTCACTGCGACCGTGGTAGGTCAGCGCGCCGTCGGCGTCGCGGTGCACGATGTCACCGGTGCGGTACATGACGGCGCCGTTTCCGTCGGGGGAGGCCACGAACCGGCCGGCGGTCAGACTGCGGCGCCCCAGGTAGCCCCGTGCCACTCCCGGCCCGCTGAGGTAGAGCTCGCCGGGGACGTGGTCGGGCAGTCGCCGCAACCGGTGGTCGAGGACGAGTGCGGTGCACTCGTGGACCGGCGTGCCGATGGTGATCGGCTCACCCGGGTGCAGCGGCGCCGACATCGTCGCGACGATGGTCGTCTCGGTCGGCCCGTAGGAGTTGATGTAGCGACGGCCGGTTCCCCAGCGCGCCACCAGTTCCGGGGTGCTGGCCTCGCCACCCACACCGAGGGTCCGCAGGTGCGGGAGCGGATGGGGTGCCGCGGCGGCGAGCGCCGACGGCGTGATGAACGCGTGGGTCACCTTGCGCTCGTCGAGGAACTCGACGAGTTCGTCGCCACCGTAGATCGTCGTCGGTGCCACCACCATCGTCGCGCCGGACTCGACCGCGAGGAGGAACTCCAGCATCGATGCGTCGAACGAGGGGGAGGCGAACAGCAGGGTGCGATCGCCGGGGCCGACCTCGTACCGCTCCCGCTGGGTCTGGGCGAACGCGGCCAGGCCGCGATGGGAAACGCTGACGCCCTTCGGTTTTCCGGTGGAGCCGGAGGTGTAGACGATGTAGGCGATCGAATCCGGGTGCCGGGCCGGGGGCCGGAAGCCCGCGCGCTCGCCGGTGCGCAGATCCTCCGGGGTCAGCCACCAGATGTCGTGCGGCACATCGCGACGGTGGTCGGCGCTGCTGATGCCGAGGATGGCGCCCGAATCGGCGATCATGTGGGCGATCCGCTCGGCCGGGTAACGCATGTCGACCGGCAGTGCGGCCGCGCCCGCCTTCGTCACGGCCCACGTTGCGACCACCGATTCCAGGCTGCGATCGACGGCGATCGCGACCACGTCCTCGGTGCCGACCCCGAGCTCGCGCAGCGTGAGTGCCCAGCGCGCGGAGATCCGATCGATCTCGGCGTAGGTGAGCGTGCGGTCTCCGTCCTCGACCGCCACGCGATCGGAATGGTCGATGACGGTGTCGGCGAGAATGTCGGCGAGATGCCGCGGCTCGATCGAGCGGTGTTCGCGCACAGCCGGATCGGCGGTGGCCGCGAGATCGGCTGCCCCGGCGAGGTCGTCGAGAGGTGTCGACGGATCCGCGGCGACCGCGCGTGCGAGATCGACGAACATCCGGGCCAGTTCGCTGACGCGCTCGCGCGTGTGGACATCGGTCGCATAAGTGAACCGCGCGCGCCCATTGCGGATTCGCAGTTCGAGGTCGAACCGGGCGGCCGCGGTCTCGATCTCCTCGGCGACGACCTGCAGGCCGGGCAGATCAACCCTGGTGTGGTCCGGTTCGAGGGTGTCAGAGACCCCGGCGTCGAACGCCAGCGCGATCTGGAATATCGGATGCCGGTCCGTGCGAGGCGGATTGAGCATCGAGACGATCTGCTCGAACGGCATGTCGGCGCCCGCCAGCGCGTCCAGATCGCGGCTGCGGACGGAGTCGAGCAGGGCCGCGAACCCCTGGCTCCCGTCGACCGGGGTCCGGAGGACGACCGAGTTCACGAACATGCCGACGATGTCGGCGAGCCGGGGATCGGCGCGTCCGGCGACGGGGGTGCCGATCACGATGTCCGACGCCGAACCGGCGACATGAACCTCCGGGTCGGCGTTCAGCCGATGCAGCAGCGCGGCGAACACCGCATGCACGCACATGAATTCGGTCGCCCGGCCGCCGCCCAGTGCGGACAGGCGGCTGCGCAGTTCGGCGTCGAAGTCGACCTCGACCACGCCCGCGGTGCGGGCGGACCCGCTCGGCGCGTCGGGCACGAGGATCGGACCGACATCGATCCCGTCCAGGTCCTGTCGCCACCGGTCGGCCAGATCGGTCCGGGTCTCGAGGTGATCGGCCTGCCAGCGCAGGTAGTCGCGATAGTCCAGGGCCGGCGGAGCGGCGGTGACCGCGGCTTCGGTACCGTTCTCGGCCGCCGTCCGCAGTTCGGCGTAGGCGGTGGTGATGTCGCGGTGCAGCGGCACCATCGACCAACCGTCGGCCGCGATGTGGTGGATGACGAGGGTCAGCTTGTGATGCGCGGTGTCACTGTCGATCCGGTGCAGCGCGACGCGCAGCGGTACGTCGACGGTCAGGTCGAACGGACGACGCGCCAGCGCCTGCGCCTGGGCCGGCCACTCCGCCGAAGTCGTCTCGACGACGGTGAGTTCGGTCTGCACCTCGTCGGTGGGACGTACGTCCAGGTCGGGGCGCCCGTCGTGCTCGGGATAGACGGTGCGCAGCATCTCGTGGCGGTCGACGGCGTATCGGAGCGCGCCGGAGAGGGCGTCCACGTCGAGATCGCCACGCAGATCCAGCGCGAAGGCGATGGCGTAATCGGCTGTCGACGAACCGTTGTCGGAGTCGGCTCGACCCGGATCGGCCTCGGCACCGCCCGCGAGCTGGTTGAGGAACCAGAGCTGCTGCTGCGCGGGTCCCGGTCGCGCCGGGCTGTCCGGATCGTGCCGGAGGTCGGCGAGCGTCCGCGCCTCGACGAGGGCGGTGTCACCCTCGTCGGCGCCGCCGAGCCGGGCGATGCCGGCGACGGTCGAGTGGTCGAAGACCTCGCGGACGGGGATTCGTCGCCCGGTGAGACTCTCGAGTGCGCCGACGATCTGGGTCGCCAGCAACGAGTTGCCGCCGAGATCGAAGAAGTCATGATCGCGGCCGATGGTGCCCGGCTCCAGCTCGAGACGCTCGGCGATCAGATCGGCGACTGCCTGCTCCAGGGGGTTGCGCGGCGCGACGAACGCCACGTCGCCGTCCACCGATCCCGGCTCCGGCGCGGGCAGTGCCCGGAGGTCGACCTTGCCGATCGGGGTCGTGGGGATCTCGTCGAGCTCGATGATCGTCGACGGGATCATGTGCCGCGGCAGGCGCTGTGCCAATCGGTCTCGCACCGCAGCGGCCTGCCCGTGGGCGCCCGCGGTCACGGTCACGTAGGACACGAGATGGGCGCGGTCGCCCTCGCCGTGCGTGGTGGTGACCGCCGCCCGCACCGACTCGTCGGCGACCAGGGCGGCGTCGATCTCACCGAGTTCGATGCGATGCCCGCGGATCTTGGTCTGATGGTCGGCCCGCCCGCGGAACTCGAGTTCGTGATCGGAGGTCCACCGGACGAGGTCGCCGGTTCGGTACATGCGCTCGCCGGGATCGCCATAGGGGTTGGCGATGAAGCGTTTGGATGTCAGCGGTCGGACGCCGTGGTACCCGCGGGCGAGATGCTCACCGGCGATGTACAACTCGCCGATCGCGCCGGGGGCGACCGGACGCAGGCGCTCGTCCAGGACCAGCGCGGAGATGCCGCGGATGGGCCGGCCGATGGTCAGCGTCGTGTAGTCGGGGCTGATCGGCGCCGACACCGCGGCCACCACGGTGGTCTCGGTGGGACCGTAGGCGTTGAACAGCTTCGGGCCGGTCGACCAGGTGCGGACCACCTCGGAGTTCGGGTGCTCGCCGCCGATGACGAGTGCCTCGAGATCGGGGACGTCGTCCGGGGACATGGTCGTCAGCACCGACGGGGTCAGGAACGCGTGCGTGATCCGCGCATCGCGCATCAGCTCGGCGAGTTCGGTGCCGCCGACGATCCCCGGCGGCACGATGTGCATGGTCGACCCGGCGGAGATCGCCATCAGGATCTCGAGTACCGACGCATCGAAACTCGGCGACGCCATGTGCATCGTCCGACTGGTGGGCGTGATCCCGTACTGCGTGACCTGTTGCGCGCCGAAGTCGGCGAGTCCGCGGTGGCTGACGACGACGCCCTTGGGCGTGCCGGTGGTCCCCGATGTGTAGATCAGGTAGGCGGGCTGGTCGACGTCGAGGACGCCTCGGCGCTCCGAGTCCGCGATGGGCTCCGTTGATTCGGCTTCGATCCATTCGCGGATCGCGGGGTCGTCGAGGACGACTGTGCTCAGAGCGGGCCCGGCGCCGGGATCGGACGACCGATCGGTGACGAGCAGTCGTGCGCCCGAGTCGGTCAGCATGTGTTCGATGCGGCCGGACGGATACGCGGGATCGACCGGGAGCCAGGCGGCTCCGGTGCGGGCGATCGCCCACATCGCGACAATCCACTCGACACTGCGCGGAAGTGCCACGGCCACATGGTTTTCAGGTCCGGCGCCACCGTCGATGAGCGCCCGCGCCAGCTGGTTCGACGCCGCGTCGAGTTCGCGGTAGGTCAGCGACCGGGTGCCGTCGGTGACCGCCACGCGGTGCGGCGAGGACTCCGCGGCCGCCGACAGCAGCCGGGTGAGGTGTTCGACCGGACGGCGGCCTTCGCCGACTGCCGGGACGAGATCGAGACGCTCGTGCAGGTCGAGCACCGGCAGGTCGCCGATCGGGGCGCTCGGGTCCGCGGTCGCCGCCTCCAGCATGCGGACCAGGCGCGAACCCAGTCCGGCCACCGTGTCCCGGTCGAAGAGAGCGGTGGCGTAACCGATCTCGAGGGTGAGGCCGGCGGGCTCGCCGGTCGCCCCGCGCACCTCGGTGAACGTGAACTGCAGATCGAAGGTGGTGCGACCGGTGTCCACGCGGGATGCGGTCGCCGAGAGCCCGGCGAAGTCGAGCCGGATGGCGGAACGGTCCTCCAGGGCCATCGACACCTGGAAGTACGGGTGGACATTGCCCGAACGGGCCGGGTTCAGTTCGGTCACCAGTCGGTCGAACGGCATGTCGGCGTTGTCGAACGCGTTCAGATCGGTGTCCCGGACATGTGCCACCAGGTCGGCGAACGGCAGGTCCTTGTCGACGACGGTGCGCAACGCCAGCGTGTTGACGAACATGCCCACGAGGTCGTCGAGGTCGGCGTCGCCGCGTCCGGACACCGGTGTGCCGATGATGACGTCCGAGGACTGCGCGAGGGAACGGAGCAGGAGCGCCACCGAGGCGTGGAGCACCATGAAGACCGTGGCGTCGGCCTCGGTCGCGATGGTCCGGATCGCGCCGTAGGTGTCGTGGTCGATGGTCGAGGTCACCGACGATCCGGACCGACCGGTCACCTCCGAATCCCGGCCTCGGGGACGGTCCAGGGGCAGCTCGGTCTCGCCCGGCGCCCCGTCGAGGGTGTCCCGCCAGAACTCGAGTTCGGCCGCGGCATGCGGACTCTCGTCGAGCCATGCGTGACGTGCGGCGCTGGTCTGCGAGTAGGAGACCGGCAGCTGCGACCATTCGGGCTCGATGCCGTCGCGGCGGGCGCGGTAGGCCGTGGCCAGGTCGCCGGCGAGGGGGGCCAGCGACCAGCCGTCGGCCGCGATGTGATGGACGACCATCGTGAGTCGATGATCGTCGTCGGCGGTACGGACGAGGCGCGCACGGACGGGGATCTCGGCGGCCAGATCGAAGGGGAGCGAGGCGAAGTCGCGGTCCGGGCACTGGGCGACGTCACCGGTCGCGAGGACCGGCAGGTCGACGTCGACCGCGTCCGGGTCGATCGCGGAGATGCATGCCACACCGTCGATCTCGGCGACGACGCTGCGCAGCGGCTCGTGTCGGCGGACGACGTCGACCAGGGCCGTCCGGAGTGCGTCGGTGTCGAGTGCGCCGACGAAGCGGACGGTGAACGGCATGTTGTAGGTCGCCGAGGACGCGGAGTCCAACCGTGTCGCGAGCCACAGCCGATGCTGGGCCGGGGACAGCGGCACGGCTCCGGAGACGGTCCGCCCGGCGGTGTCGTCGGAGGGGACCGAGGCGGAGCCGACGGCCGGCTCATCAGTGTCGACGCCCAGGTCGGAGAGGGCCGCTACTAGGCCGGCGAGGTCGTCGGCGTCGAACACCGTACGGATCCCGATCCGATGGCCGATGGCGCGAGACAGCCGCGAGGCCATCCGTGTCGCCGACAGTGACGTCCCGCCGATCTCGAAGAAGTTGTCGCTCAGCGACACCGACGCCGGAGCCGCGGCGGGAGCCTCGTTCGCCACCTCGTCGGACATGCCGTCGCGCAGGTCGAGCACATCGGCGACGGTCGCCACGACGAAGCGCTCGAGCGCGGTACGCGCGGGGACGAACTCGCGGTGGGTCCGCAGGTCGGGCCGAGGCAGCGCACGGCGGTCGAGCTTGCCGTTGGCGGTGGTGGGCAGTGCGTCGAGGACCATGATCGCGGTGGGGATCATGTGATCCGGTAGCGCGGTTCGGAGTCCGGCTCGCAGGTCCTTGTCGGTGAGTCCGGTGCCGGTGACGTAACCGACGATCGTGGGCTCACCGGCGACCAGATCGTCCCGGATGACCACGCCCGCGGCGGTCACACCGTCCAGCCGGCTGAGGGTCGACTCGATCTCGCCGAGTTCGACCCGCTGGCCGCGGATCTTGACCTGTGAGTCGGTGCGACCGAGGTACTCCAGCTCGCCGGCGGCGTTCAGACGGACGAGATCGCCGGTGCGGTAGAGCCGTTCGCCCGGCACGGCCGGCGAGGCGACGAACCGTGATGCGGTCAGGTCCGCGCGGGAGCGATAGCCGCGCGCCAGCTGGATGCCGCCGAGATAGAGTTCGCCGATCGCGCCGGGCGGTTGCGGCCGCAGGCGGTGGTCGAGCACGTGGACACCGGTGTTCCACACCGGGGAGCCGATCGGGATCACCGGGACGTCGGCGCGGCAGTGGTCGTGGTGGGTGACGTCGATCGCGGCCTCGGTGGGGCCATAGAGGTTGTGGATCGGAGCGGACGTCAGCATCGCGGCGGCACCGACCGTCGCGGGAGTCAGAGCCTCACCGCTGGTGAAGATGCGGCGCAGGCTCGTCAGCTCCGATGCATCGTCGGCGTCGAGTGCCGCGGTGAAGGCGGCGAGCATCGAGGGCACGAAATGCAGTGTTGTGACGCGGTGTTCGGCGATCACGTCACGCAGATACCAGGGGTCGCGATGACCGTCGGCAGTCGGTACGACCAGTGCCGCGCCGGTGGTGAACGGCCAGAAGAACTCCCAGACCGACACGTCGAAGGTGGACGGGGTCTTCTGCAGCACCCGGTCGTCCGGTGCGAGCTCGTAGCGGGCCTGCATCCACGCGAGGCGGTTGACGATGGCGCGGTGGGTGATGACCACGCCCTTCGGCTTGCCGGTGGAACCGGAGGTGAACAGCACGTACGCGGCCGTGTCGGGGCCCGGGGGCGTTGTCGCCGCGGCGACCCCTTTGTCGGCACGCAGTTCGGCCAGCACCGTGTCGGTGATGACGAGGTCGGGGGCGGCCACCTCGAGGATGTGCCCGAGCCGGTCCGCCGGCTCGGCCGGGTCGATCGGCAGGAATGCGCCGCCGGCACGGATCACCGAGTGCAGCGCCAGGATCTGGTCCGTGCTGCGGGGCAGCTGAACGCCGACGACGCTCTCCGGACCGATCCCGCGCCGGGTGAGTGCCGCCGCGAGCTGTGTTGCCGCGTCGGTGAATTCGCGTTGGGTGAGTGATCGCCCGTCCTGCGCGTCGGTGAGCGCGGTGTCGTCAGGGTGGGCCCGGGTCGCGTCGTCGAGCAGGTCGACGAGGGTGGTGGTGCCGTGGTCGACCCGTTCCCCGGTCATGCGCTCGGGTAGCGCTTCGCGTTCGGCGTCGGTCAGGAGGTGCAGGTCCGACATCCTCGTGTCGCCGGGCGCACCGACGAAGGCGGTCACGAAGTCGACGAGACGACGGTGGTGGGTGGTGACGTCGTCGTCCGGGTAGATGTTCGGATTCGCCTCGAGGTCCAGGGTCATCCCGCCGTCGAGGCTGTCGTACACGTTGACCGACAGGTCCTCGATCGGTCCGGTGGACAGGACGTGCAATTCGCCCTTGAGCGGGCCGAAGTCGATGTGCTGGAAGAACAGCATGACGTTGACGAGCGGGCCGAAGAAGCCACGCCGCGCCCCCGCTGCCCCGAGGATCTGGGAGGTGATGTCCTCGTGCCGGAACTTCTGGTGCCGGACGGCGGCCTTGATCTCCGCGTTGACCGATTTCAGGAGATCGGTCACGGTGGCGGAATCGTCGTGGAGCGCGATACGCAACGGGACGACGTTGGAGGTCAGACCCGCCGAGGTGCGCAGCACGTCGCGGTCGCGGGCCGCGACCGGCAGGCTCAGCATGGCCTCGTCGCGGTCGGTGTAGCGCGCGACGTAGGCGGCCACCGCAGCGGTGATGACCGACGCCGGCCGGACCCGGTGGCTGTGTCCGAGCTCGCGGATCCGGGCGACGAGGGTGTCGTCGAGGACCGCCGATCGGACGACCGACAACGGCGCGGCCGGAGCGGAAAGGCTGGTGAGAGTGGTCATCTCGGGCATATCGGCCAGATGGGACGCCCAGTGCTCGCGGTCCTCGGCGAACTTGGCGGAGGCACGGTACTCGCGGTCGAACTCGGCGATGTCGACCATCGACGCGGTGTCCGCGATCGGCGGCGGCGTTCCGTTCACGATCGCCGTGTAATGCGAGGCGACACGAAGCATCATGTACATCGCGGCATAGCCGTCGAAGCCGATGTGGTGACCGTGGCAATACCAGATCGAGTGTCCGGGACCCACTTTGAGCAGGTGTGTCTCGAGGATGTTGTCGGCGAAGACGTCTGAGCTGGCACTGCGCCGGCGGTCGATCCAGGCCAGTGCGGCCGCGCGCGGGTCCTCGGCGTCAGAGAAGTCCTGTCGACCCAGCACCACGTGCTGCGACCGATCGAGAACCATCATCGGTTCGCCGTCGTCGGTCGGGATCAGCCGCAGCAGCGGGGCCTCGGTCTCACTCTCGGTGAGGGTGACAGCACGCTGCATGATGTCCGGATCGACGTCGACGAGTGGGTCGTCACCGCTCTCGCCCTGCGGACCCGATGTGTCGCCGCGGAATTCGACGAACGCGTCGATGGTCATCGGCACGTCCGGCTCGAGCTGCTGGGCGTAGAAGATGCCGCGCTGAGCGGCGGTCATCGGGATCGTCAGGTCGGTGTCGATGTCGGTAGCAACGGTGTTCCGGACCGCGTCGTCTGTGGTCACGCGTGCCTCCCCTGTGAGTGCGTGCCCGCACGGCAGCGTCGAACCCGGCTCGGACTGGGGGATTCGAACTCCGGTCATCGCTCACGGGGCTGGTGGCCCCGAGTCGAGGACTTGCCGTCAGGCCGCGGTTGTCGGACTGAACTGCGGAGCCCGGGGAGCATGGTGACCGTTCGGCTCACGATCGGCAGCCGAGAATTACCCCCGGCGCTGACACGCCCCCCGCGTTTCGCTCCCTTCCGGCTCGCACTGATCGCTCGCCGGACGGGCTTGTGTCTGGTCGATCTCGTGTCATGGGTGCTTCGCGTGGCGGTGCACCCCAGATGGGTCAGTGCGCGGAAAACTTTGCCGGCCCGGCGTCATCCGAAACCCCCGCGCGGTCGCCGGGACCATCGATTTGGCCGGGACCTGGGCATTCCCCTACACTTGTGGGGTTGCCTGCGGCACCGCTGTGTCGCGAATCGGCTCACGAACCCACTGGGGCGGACGGCCCGGGTGTCACAACCTGGTCAAAACCCCAGGCAGGCGTGTGTTCGATGGCAACAGACCGTGTGCGTCGGGTCGGAAATCCGCCGTACATAAGAAGCCAGGTCAAGGAGACTAACGAGTGATTCAGCAGGAATCCCGCCTGCGAGTCGCCGACAACACCGGTGCCAAGGAGATCTTGTGCATCCGCGTGCTCGGCGGTTCCTCGCGGCGCTACGCCGGCATTGGCGACGTCATCGTCGCCACTGTCAAGGACGCCATCCCGGGCGGCAACGTCAAGAAGGGTGAGGTCGTCAAGGCCGTCATCGTGCGCACCACCAAGGAGCGCCGTCGTGCGGACGGAAGCTACATCCGCTTCGACGAGAACGCCGCCGTCATCCTCAAGGGTGAGAGCGACCCCCGCGGAACCCGCATCTTCGGCCCGGTCGGCCGCGAGCTGCGTGAGAAGAAGTTCATGAAGATCGTGTCGCTGGCACCGGAGGTGATCTGACATGAAGATCCACAAGGGCGACACCGTGATCGTCATCTCGGGCAAGGACAAGGGCGCCAAGGGCAAGGTCATCCAGGCCTTCCCGAAGACCCAGCGTGTCCTCGTCGAGGGCGTCAACCGAATCAAGAAGCACACCGCCGCGTCGGCCAACGAGCGCGGTGCCTCCTCCGGCGGCATCGTGACCCAGGAAGCCTCGATCCACGTCTCGAACGTGATGGTCGTGGACTCCGACGGCAACCCGACTCGCGTCGGCTACCGCGTCGACGAGGAAACGGGCAAGAAGGTCCGGATCTCGCGCAAGAGCGGGAAGGACATCTGACATGACCTCTACTGAACCCAAGATCCAGCCGCGCCTGAAGACTCGCTACCGCGAGGAGATCAAGGACACGCTGAACAAAGAGTTCGAATACCCCAACGTGATGCTGATCCCGGGCGTCGTGAAGGTCGTCGTGAACATGGGCGTCGGCGACGCCGCCCGTGACGCGAAGCTGATCAACGGCGCCGTCGAGGATCTGGCCAAGATCACCGGTCAGAAGCCGGAGATCCGTCGCGCTCGCAAGTCCATCGCACAGTTCAAGCTGCGCGAGGGCATGCCGATCGGTGCGCGCGTCACCCTCCGTGGCGACCGCATGTGGGAGTTCCTGGACCGTCTCGTGTCCATCGCTCTCCCGCGTATCCGCGACTTCCGCGGCCTGTCGGACCGTCAGTTCGACGGCAACGGCAACTACACGTTCGGCCTGAACGAGCAGTCGATGTTCCACGAGATCAACATCGACAACATCGACCGGCCCCGCGGTATGGACATCACCGTCGTGACGTCGGCCACCACGGACGACGAAGGCCGGGCGCTGCTGCGTGCCCTGGGCTTCCCGTTCAAGGACAACAACGTTAAGGACAACTGACATGGCAAAGAAGGCTCTGGTCAACAAGGCCAACAAGAAGCCCAAGTTCGCCGTGCGGGCCTACACCCGGTGCAACAAGTGCGGCCGCCCGCACTCGGTGTTCCGCAAGTTCGGCCTGTGCCGAATCTGCCTGCGCGACATGGCACACGCCGGCGAGCTGCCGGGCGTGCAGAAGTCCAGCTGGTGACTCTCACCCGACGGATTTCGTAGCACGAATGCGCTCATGGAGCGCATTCGCACTACCGATTCCCCAGCGGCCCCATCTCGCTTCGGCGAGGTGGGGCCGTTGTCGTGTCACTGCTGGGTGAGCCACTCGTCGATGAGATCGGGGATGCTCTCGATCGACGCGGTGAGCGAACGCTGATAGATGCGGTTGACGATGGGATCGGCCATCTTGCCGAACACCCCGCCGAAACCGGTCGAGGACGTGATCCGACACGTCACCCGGACGCCGTCGGAGGTCTCCTCCAAAGAGATGTGCGTGGTGAACGGGAACGGCGCTTCGACGGTCTGGAACTCCGTCTCCTTACAGGTGTCGACGCGGGTGAACTCTCCCCGCCAGTCCACTGTCCGACCGAGGACGGCCGTCTTACCCTTCCACTGAGAGCCGACGGCGAGTGGCCCATCGGACAGCGGAGTGACCTCGACGGTTCCCGGTAGGTAGGCGGTGGTGTGTTCGGGAGCGGACATGTACTCCCAGACGATGTCGAGTGGTTGCTGGACTGTGACGGATGCGCTGGATTCGGGCATGACGGAACCCTTGGTGTGCGAACGATTGTGGGTCGGCAGGGCCGGAGCCACGCCGCACACCGTCTCGGGGCGGGTGGTGATCACGGTCCGAACGAGATGCATCCGCCGGTCAGAGTACTCCCCGTCGGCCGCGAAGGCTACGTCCGAATTGTCCCCGATTCGTATGTCTAACAAAGACTTTCGTGGCCGCCGTCCTCATGGGGTTCTCCGCCGAAGATCGTTGCTTGGACTGATGCCCGACACCGCACTCCGCGGATCGCGTCGTCGTCAGCGGGTGGCGGCCCATTCGTCGACCAGGCGCGGCAGCTTCTTCGCGTTCGCGGCGAGCGACCGCTGAAACGCGCGGATCGCCAGCGCGTCGGCGAGCTTCCCGACCGCCCCGCCGACGCCGCCGTTGCGGATGCGATAGGTGAGTTCGACGCCGCGACCAACCTCCGCGAACGTGGCCGAGATGGCGAACTCGAGCGGTGACTTCGTGGAGGAGAACTCGGTAGCGGAGTGCGCATCCACCCGCGTGAACTCGCCGGTCCAGTCGACGGCGCGGCCGAGCCCCTTCATCTGGCCGCGCCAGACGGTCCCGACCGAGACCGGCCCGTCGGTGACGGTCTCGACGCCGATCACGCCGGGCGTCAGCGCCGCGACGTGCTCCGGGATGAGGCAGTACTCCCACACCGTGGTGAGGGGGTGTCGGACGAGGATGGTCGCACTTGCTTCGGGCATGGCGTCGACGTTACCCGCCCGCCGGATTCGGTAGCCAAGTATGTTCTATGACATCGCTTTTCGCTACGAGACCCGGTGGGCCACAGCGCCCGAGGATCCCGCCCAGCACACCACCGGTGCCGAGCCCGGCCGCTGTGAGGCCCCACCTCCCACCAAGGAGGTGGGGCCTCACGCTTTTCGCCCGCACCACAGGCCGGGCGTGAACACTATGGAGTTCTCAAAGGGCATGCGCGGTCCGACGGATCGGTGCGCGAAGGTGCCGAGCAGGGCGTCGCCCTCGTCGGGATTCGGCTTCAGCAGTGTTGACGCCCGGGTCTTCTCGGGCCGCTCGCGTATGCGAGCCGGTCATCGATCACCGAGGTGGATCGATCAGGCTGCGGCCCGGTCATCGAGAGTCATGGTGCGGCGGTTGTACGCCGGGAGTGGCGTTCGCAGCCGGTCGATCGATGCGGGTGGGATCAACCAGGGGTGGCGGTCGGTGCCCATGACGATGTCCCATTCGCCGGCATGGATGTGGGCATGGCAGGACGCGCAGAGCAGGCACCCGTTGTCGAGGTCTGTGGGTCCGCCCCTGCTCCAGAACTCGATGTGGTGGACCTGGGTACGCCCGGCCGGCGCCCCGCATTTGATGCAGCCTTGATCGCGGATGATGATCGCTCGCCGCAGGTGCGCCGGAAACAGTCGCTTGCTGGTGCCCATCTGCAAGGGGACGTTGTCGCCGTCGATCACGACATCGGTGATCGTGGAGTCGCACGCCAGCAACCTCGCGGTGGTGAGACTGATAGAGCCCATCCACAACAGGCTCGCCTTGTCCGGAGCGGTCGCCGGCAGCAGCACGCTGACGTGGGTCTTCGGTGGTGTGGCGAGGCTGGTGTCGGCCACGGCCGCGGCATCGAGGATGAGTTCCAGGGCGTCCGAGTTTCGGGCGCCGGGCGTCCGAGAATCGTCGGATCCGTCGGGCTCCGGTCGCGGACTGTTCAGGTATTCGATTGCAGCGGTCAGCTTTTCGGCGATGACCGTGTCGAGGTCGCCACGTACGCGGAGCCTGCCGTCGCCGGTCGGTGTGAATGTGAACTCGTTGATGGTGCGGTCTTCGCCAGGCGGTAGCCCGCCGGTGATGGCCGCATACTCGTTGCCCAGTTCGCGGGCTCTCTTCGCGATCTGCGCAGGGGTGGCTCCGGACATCGCCTGGGCGATCAATGCCTGCTCGACTTCTGCTCGTTCCTCGATGCAGACACCCTCGGGTGCTCGACGCTCGACGTGCGCGATACCGGTGACGATGGCGTCGGCATGTTCGCCGGGGATGGCGCCGTCGGCGGTGTAGCCGGGTAGCTGCGTAAGCCGGGGGTGGCAATTGCCAATCCGTAACCAGCGGTGTGCGATTGTGGGGGCCGCGCCCATGGCGATCAAGAGGATGGATGTCTTGCCGGTCGATTCTCGGGCGACTCCGAGGCGGTCGAGAGTGGCGGCGCCGACGGCGGCATGGTGGTCCACGATGGCGCGGAGTTCGATCAGCAGGGTCATCGCGGTGTGCGCTTGACGAGCGGTTGGCTCTGCGCCACCAGGTGCGAGATCCCACAGCGACTCGCGAATCGCGGTCAGCACAGCAAGATAACCGTCACCGTCGAGGTGTTCGACACGTCCGGTTTCTGGGCTCGGCATGCTGGAGAGTGTTGTCATGACGGACCTTCCACATCACAGGACAGAACTGGAGGTAGGGCTTCTCGTCATCGTTGGTTCGACACCGGCGTAACCGTTTACCGATATGCGTCTTTCATCTGTGGCCTGTAGAAATCACTGTATCCGGGGGCACCGACAAGAACCGAACGGTCGATGGCCCGGCCCCGCAACTCAGGCTGATCACCTGGCCGCTCGCCTGCTCAGCGTCGGCGTCGGGCCGCCTTGCGCCGCTGGGCCCGGTTCATTCCGGGGTGCGGGTAGATGACGCGCGGACTGTCGCCACCGGTCGCTCGCGGGTCGTGCACGCCCATCACGAATTGGTGTTCCGGTGCAAGGGTGTAACCCTCTTCCCACGGATAGCTGCCCAGATCGTCAGGCCACACCGCCTGCAAGACCGGAGCGTCGGGGTAGAGGACGTTGGTGACGATGAGATCGGATTTGTCCACCAGTTCGATGACGGTGACCGGAACCTCAAGTGAATCCAGTTGTATGGGAACCGAATTCGACACGATCGAGTGCCAGTCATAGGTGTGAAACACGCTGCCCAGCTCGTTGAGAACCGATGCACTCGTTCGTGCATCCAGTCCGTACACCGCCAACTCGGGGAGGTCGTGTAAGCGCAGGCCGGTGGTGTACGCGAAAGAGCAGTCAAGTGCTTCGCATTCGGGAGAGTGACACGTGCACTCGTCACTGACGGCCGTCACCGCCCAACCGTAGCGCCGGATGCGGTCGAGCGTCTCGCGTACCAGCGGGTCGGGGTGCCAGCGAGGCAGACCCCGCAGATCGGAGAAGTGGTTGGTCATGCTCGCTCCTGTTGTTCGAAGGTGGAGCGTAGTAGAGCAGTCGGCACCGACAGATTCGGGTGACGTCCGAGTTCCGCCTCGTCAGCGACCGAGGATGCCACCCAACACGCCGCCGGCCCCTGACCCGGCCGACCCGCCGCCACCGGTCCCGCCGACGAACCCGCCGGGCGGGAGTTCGGACGGCTGCACGACGACGAACCCGCGGCCGGAGAACTCGAGGGTGAACCGCTCGCCGGTGCTGCGTCCCATCAGGGTGCCGAGGTTGAACGAGTCGTTGGACTTCACCGAGGTGCGCAGGCTCGACGACCACGCGACCGCGGCCTGCGGGTCGGCATAGGTCGCGGCGTCGACGTTGAGGACGACCGGGGTGCCGTCGGTGGTGATGGCGATCCGGCCGCGCCCGGTGAAGACGCAGTTGAACAGTCCGGCGTTGCTCATCGCGCCGGCACCCTGCACACGGGCGATGTCGTAGGACAGCGAGGAGTCGAAGGCAAGGACGTTGGCGCCGTTGATGGTGAGGCCGTCGGAACCGTCGAGGTCGATGAGGTGCACGTCCGATGCCGCATCGGCGAGGAACAGGTCGCCCTGTCCGGTGACCTTCATCAGCGGGACGCCCTCGCCGGTCATCGCCTGACGCATCATCCGTCCGAGACCTCCGGAGCCGAGCGCCTCGAACTTCAGGTTGCCCTGGTAGGCCACCATCGAGCCGGTGCGGGCCATGACCTCACCGGCGAGGCCGACCCGGCACATCTTGCTGCCCTGCTTCTGGATGCCCTGCCCGGTGACCTCGGCGTGGGACGGCGCGAACAGATCGCTGTGCATGGGAACTCCCTGTGGTTGGGCGGTGACCGGGGGCCGGGGCGGAGGCGGCGGTGCGGACGGTGTATTCCATTGCGGGGCCGGTGGTTCGGGTGTCGGCGGCGGCGCGGTTGGCGTCGACGCGGCCGGCGGCCAGGGCTGCGGATCGGTGACTCGCGGAGGCCGACCAGGAGGCGGCGTCGCGGGCTCGTCGTCGACCTCGATGCCGAAGGCGGTGGCGAGGCCCGCGAGACCGGCGTCGTATCCCTGGCCGACGGCACGGACCTTCCAGACGTCGTTGCGCCGGTAGATCTCGAGGCACACGACGGCCGCCTCGCTGGTGAGACCGGAGGGGCTGAAGACGAGTTCCGTACCGCCGCCGGTCAGCGTCGCGGTGAGGGCGCCGGCGGTCGCGAAACTCGCGGGTCCGGTCCCGTCGAGGCTCGCCGCGACGACGACCGTCGCGATCTCCCGAGGCAGCGCGGCGGTGTCGACCGAGATGATGTCGGCCGAGCCGGCAGAACGGTATCCGACGCCGGGGCCGCTGGGCTGGTTGTAGAAGACGAGGTCCGCGTCGGAGCGGACGCGACCGGCATCGGTGAGCAGGATCGCCGAGGTGTTGACCGGCGATGCCGAGCGCACCGAGACGGTCACGGCCGTCGACGGCAGCGGACGGTTCTCCCCGGCGGTCAGCGTGAGCACGGTGTCCATTGTGCCAACCATCGTCTTCGGTCGTCGGCGAAGTCGGGCCCGGCCGTCACCGTGGACGCGGTGTCGTGGAGCGCGCCAGCTCGACGACCTCGTCCTCGGTCGGCGGACTCGCCGGGTGGTAGGTGAGACAGAGCGGCGTCTCGGCCTTGGTGAACCGCCCGCCCTCGCTCGCGATGTAGAACGTCCCCGCCGGGAGCTTGCCGATGTCGGGAATCCTGCTGCCCTTGTTGGCGGCGAGTTCCTTGGCGCGTTCGATCTGCGTCGGATGATTGAGCAGTCCGAAGATCTGGGTCGAGGAGTTGGCCGAGATCTTGTTGTCGATGCCGGTGGGCGACTGGGTCGCGAAGATGAGCCCGAGGCCGTACTTGCGAGCCTGCGACGCCAATGCGCTCGTGCTCTTCGACGCCGCGGTCATCCGGACGGACGGGGCGAAGTTCTGCGCCTCGTCCATGACGAGCAGTCCTCCGAGTGGCCGGTCGGCGGCCGGATTCTTCTTGATCCAGGCGAACAGGGCCATCTGGAGCTGATTGACGAAACCGGCCCGCCGGTCGTCGGTGCCGAGGCCGGCGAGGTTCACGACCGACACCCGGGCCCGGAAACCCGGTGAGGGAGTGAGCAGGTACCCGGGGTCGGCCGGGGCGGCGTCACCCCCGAAGACGGGATCGATCGCCATCGAGGCCTTGAGGTTCTCCGCGAGTTCGGCGGCGAGCTTCGGGGCGTCGGCGAGGGTGCTCGCGTCGTCGGGCAGTTCGGTCAGCAGTCCGACGTAAGCCTGCAGGGCGCCGCCGCCGCGTCGTCCGAAGGCCTCCATGGACTGCTGCAGGACTGCTTGCTGCCGATAGGCTTTCGCGCTGGTCCCGATGGCCCGGGCATGCGGGATCAGGGCGCCGACGGCGGAGTCGACCGCGGCACGGAACTCGTCGGGGTTGCCGACCACCGTGCTGAAGTCGGGTAGCGGCTGGAAACTCAATGGCCGCCCCGATGCCCGACCCGGGGTGAAGACCGCGACCTCGGTGTCGTGCAGGTAGCGCTTGGCGCGCTCGCGGTCGTCGGACGTCCACGGACGCGGGTCGGCGTCCGGCCACGGTGTCCCCAGGCGTGCGAGGTCGTTGTTCACGTCGAGGATGATCGACGAAACTCCCTGCAAGGCAGCCTCTTCGACGATGCGCCGAATCAACACCGTCTTCCCCGAACCGGATCCGGCGAACAGCGCCACGTGCTTGCGCAGGGCGAGCAGCGAGACGGTCACCGCCTCGCCGGTGGCGACACTTCGCCCGAGGGTGATCGACTGTTCGTCGGCGGGTGTGGTTCGCGACGACGATTCGGCGGTGTCGGACCCCGCCGTTCCCGACCGAGGGTCGGTGGACCGGAACTCTTCCGTCGTCGTCTCCCGGGGTGGCGGCGTGGTCGAGCGTTCGTCCGCGGTGCCGGGCTCGTGGCGTCTGACAGGCGTCACCAAGGGTGTTGCGGGTGAGTCCGGTGACTGCGAGCCTGGCGCCGGCGCTTCGAGCGCGGAGCCCAGGATGTCGGTGAGAAAGGCGATCTCGGCAGCCGGGTTGCGGTCGGAGATCCACTCCCGGAGATGCGAGGGCCGTTCGGCCCGCAGTTGTGCCAGCGCGCTCAGCCGTTTGATGTCCTGTTCGGTCCAGGCGACGACCCGCCCGCCCCGATCGTGCAGTTCCTCGACCATCTGCCGGGTCTTGGGCCCCGTGGGCCAGGGATCCCGCCGCAGGATCACCAGGGTGCGTTCGATGTCGCCGAGGGTGAAACCGGAGGTCGTCGTCGCGCTCGACAGGCGCGTCTGGACGGCACGCGCGTTAGATGCCGCGATGGCACGGAAGCTCCAGGACTGCTCGATGTCCCGGTTCGGGTCGACGAGTTGTCGGATCCGCCCGTGCAGCGGACTCTTCGGTCCCGGCCGGGCATCGAGCTGCCAGCGGTCGGCGTCGCGGGACAGTGCCTGGATCCACGTCGCCAATCCCGCATGGAGGAGCGAGGGGACGATCCGGTCCTCGGTGTCGGGTACCAATGCGGGTAGCGGGTCCGCACGCCGGATCAACTCCGCGTACCGCTGGTCGAGCTTCGCGAACGCGGGATTGTCCGAGGTGGTCGTCGACGACGAGTCGGTTGACGACGACCCCGCAGACGACGACCCTGCAGACGACGATTCAGCAGACGACGAGCGCCCCCGAGCGGACGCCCCCGTGTCAGGAACGTCTGTCGTGGTGCGGGACTGGTTGATCAGGGGGAGTGTGCCCTGGCCGGCGGAGGTCTTGGACGTGGCGCCGGAGAGGTCGGTGATCTCGGCGAACGTGTCGCTGCGGAGCATCGCGGCGATCTGGCGGTCCACGGTCACCATCAGCTCGCGCGGGGTGTAATCGGTGGCCGCCGTCAGTGCGGTGTCGGTGACCGGCCAGGTGGGATGGGGCGGCGTGAATCCGACGCCGGCGAAACCCGGCGCGAAACGCCGGGCGAGCAGGAGCCGGCCGAAGTCCGCACTCGCGGGCCGTTGCAGGGTGGGTGGCAACCGGAACCGATCAACCGCTGATCGCATGACGTGTCCGGCGAGGTACTCCCACGCGGCGGTGATCGAGGAGACCACACATGTGGTCCGACTCATGGTGTCGCGCACCGACATCAGGCCGTGCGCCAGTTTCTCCACCTGTGATTCCTCGCCCGGCTCGGCGGTCTTGCCGGCCTCGATCAGGGTGTCGATCTGGTCGATCGCGAGAACCGCCGCATCGTCGAACGCGATGATCCGCGAGATGTTCTCGACGATCTCCTGATAACCGAGGCGCGCGTTGCGGATTCCCCAGGCGGCGAGTTCCTCCGCGTCGTCGATGTCCAGGTGCAGAAACGCCTCGCCGAGGTCTTTGGCCGCGAAGTCGTCGGACTCCAGCAGTACGAGCGCACGCAGGATGTGCTGCGACCGGCGCCGGTGCCGCGAGTGGCGGGTGTAGACGCCGTGGACGAAGTCATCGAGAGCGGCGGGTGTCAGCGACGCGCCGCCGGTCACGGCGTCACGTGTCCCGTCCGAGACCCCGGCGTCGATCGCGAGGCGGTGGAGGAGCTGATTCAGCTGCGAGCGGTGGCGGGGCGTCGGTCGGCCGAGGTCCTCGATGATCGCCACGAGCACCGAACGCCAGAAGTCGGTGGCGTCGAGCAGCTTGACGAGAAAGAAGTACCCGCCCTCCTCTTGGACACGATGCCGGACCCGGCCCAGGAGATGGGTCTTGCCGGATCCGGCCGGGCCGCGCACCGTGACCCCGATCGGACTCCCCGACGGCGAACGACGGGCGTCGTCGAACGAACGGATGATGTCGACGATGGTGTCCTCGTGCAGGCCCCCGACGTGGAAGGGGTCGGCGGTGCCCCACACGTCGTCGGGGGTGTCGGCCCAGTTGAGGCGGATCGATTCCAGTGCGTGACGGGCGTCGGCGTCCATCGGATCAGCTCTCCTCGATCGCGAACAGATGGCACGGTTGCGTGCCCACCGTCACCGCGGCCGCCCGGTCGGCCGGAGTCAGCAACGCCTGGTCTTCCTGCGGGATGAGGCTGACCCCCGGCGCGCGCTGGAACTCCACCATCGTGGCGTCGAAGACCTCGTCGCTCATCCCGGGCAGGTCGGCGCGCAGATCGGTGACGAGGACGAAGTCGCCCGCCGTGACGGCCCGGGCGCGGTAGGCGGCCGCGATCTGGTCCCGGGGATCGACGGTGGACGACGCCGGGTCGGACGCAGCCGTTGCGATCGGGGTCCCGGGCTCCTCGTGGGTGGGGCGTCGGGGACGGCCGAACACCTCGTGGAGACGGAGGTCCTCGTCGTCGAGGTACCGGGCGAGGCCGGCGAGGACCGCGTACATGGCCTTCGTCGGTGCAGTCGACCTCTTCGGTGGCTCGGACGTCAGTTCGGCCGCGCACCAGGCCCACCCGCGGTCGGTCAGGGTGTGGAAGTACGCGCGGCGTGCGCCGAGTCGCGAGTCGACGAGGCCGAGGGCGTTGAGATGGTTGCGGGCCGGCTTGTCCAGCGCGGCACCGAACTCCTTCAACTCTGGGTTGGAGAGCTCTCGGGACTCGGCCAGCAGGACGAACAGCGCCGCACTCTGGATCGGCGTCAGCTGGGCGTGGTCCACGGATGCTCCTCGCGGGTCGAAGGGGGTCGGGCGGGCGTCGGTCGGGACGATGCCGGTGGTCGGGAGCGCTCGGCGATCACGGCGGCCAGCTCTGCGACGACAAGGGACGTGTCGTCGAGAACGTGGTCGTTCGTGTAACGCAGAACGAGGTACCCGGCACGCTGAAGCATGTTGTCGCGACGTCGATCTCGCGCGTACTTTACCGGGCCGCGATGATCCGCGCCGTCGACCTCCACGACCACGCGTTCACTCGGCCACAGCAGGTCGACGATCACCGCGGGGTGGAGCGGATCGAGGTCGCGCGGACTCCGGTTCCACTGTCGGTCGCGAGCCCACGGTGCACGCGCGAGGGCGCGTTCGAGGGTTTGCTCGGCATCGCTGTGCGGTGCCGGTCTCCCCGACGGACGGGAGGCGACGAGGACGGGTCTCGCCGAGGCCGATGACGGATCGTGCAGCGCCTCCACCGGACCGGACGGCGGGAATCGCCGCCCCGCGGGTACCCCGATCCGGATGGCCGGCACCCTGGTGACCGCGGGCAGGGCGTCGGCGGTGAGCCACACGGTGAGGGCCGCGCGGTCGGCCAGCCATTCGTACGCGGCGGCGGCCGCGTGCTGGGCCCGCTCGGCCAATGTGGTGTCCGCGCGCACGGCCAGGACCACGGAACCCCGTCCGTATCCCCGTCGCAGGAGGAATGTCAGCGCGGCCGCCCGGGCGTCGTCGGCGGGGCCGGGGCCGGGAC
>ERZ501064.24-NODE-24-length-43891-cov-9.389999_pt1 | contig 43891 bp, 40 predicted proteins | sample MGYA00510851_ERZ501064 | MGnify/ENA primary metagenome ERZ501064 (study PRJEB25958, sample SAMN03398529) | human skin metagenome | study: EMG produced TPA metagenomics assembly of the Human Skin Microbiome Metagenome (human skin metagenome) data set. | reverse complement strand
TGTCGCTCGACGTCGCGGCCGACTATGCCCGCACCGGGGTCGACTACCTGGCCGTCGGCGCGCTGACGCACTCCGTCACCGTCCTGGACCTCGGTCTGGACATTCCGGCACCGTAGGTTCAGCCCCGCGTCGCCGGTTCGGACCTCGACGTCGGACAACTCGGTCCTGGCGAACGGCCGGTGGAAGGACGGGGGCAGCTTCGTCCGCATACCGGATCGAACTGCCCCGACGTTCTCGGTGACAACCCGCACCAGAAACCCGCTGGCACCCGACACGTATCCTTGTTGGGTAAATCAGCAGCCACCAGGAGAGATCATGCTCGCCCGAATTGACCTGCGCGGTAGCACGCCGACACTCGCCGAGTTGCGTCGTGCGCTGCCCCGCGGGGGTACCGATGTCAATGCCGTCCTCGACACGGTGACACCGGTCGTGCATTCGGTGGCGGAGAACGGGAGCAGCTCTGCGCTCGACTATGGCGAGAAGTTCGACGGTGTCCGCCCCGCGTCGGTGCGGGTGCCCGCCCAGGTCATCGCCGATGCTCTGGCCGGGCTCGACCCGCAGGTTGCCGAGGCGCTGCGCGAGTCGATCACCCGCGCCCGCAAGGTGCACGCCGACCAGCGCCGGGAGACCACCCGCACCCAGGTCGTCGACGGCGGCGTCGTCAGCGAGAAGTGGATTCCGGTGCGCCGCGTCGGCCTGTACGTCCCGGGCGGAAACGCCGTCTATCCGTCGTCGGTCATCATGAACGTCGTCCCCGCCCAGGAGGCCGGCGTCGGCTCGCTGGTCGTCGCCTCGCCTCCGCAGAAGGACTTCGGCGGGTGGCCGCACCCGACCATCCTCGCCGCCTGCGCGCTCCTCGGCGTCGACGAGGTGTGGGCAGTCGGCGGTGCCCAGGGCGTGGCCCTGCTCGCCTACGGTGGCGCCGACACGGAATCAGCGGACGAGCCGAATGCCGTTCTCGACCCCGTCGACCTCATCACCGGCCCGGGCAACATCTACGTCACCGCGGCCAAGCGTCTCTGCCGCAGCGTGGTCGGCATCGACTCCGAGGCCGGACCCACCGAGATCGCGATCCTCGCCGACGACTCGGCGGACGCGGGCATCCTCGCCTCCGACCTCATCAGCCAGGCCGAGCACGACGTCCTCGCGGCGTCGGTGCTCGTGACCGACAGCGCCGAACTCGCCGACGCCGTCGACGAAGCTCTCGAGCAGCAGGTCGCGGCCACCAAGCACCGCGAACGCGTGACCACCGCGCTGTCGGGGGAGCAGTCGGGCGTCGTCCTCGTCGACGATCTCGACGCGGGGCTCGCCGTCGTCGATGCCTATGCGGCCGAACACCTCGAGATCCAGACCCGGGACGCGGCCGCGGTCGCCGACCGGGTGCACAACGCGGGCGCGATCTTCGTCGGGCCCTATGCGCCGGTCAGCCTCGGTGACTACTGTGCGGGCTCCAATCACGTTCTGCCCACCTCGGGTTCGGCGCGCTTCGCCTCCGGGTTGTCGGTGCAGACCTTCCTCAAGGGCGTCCACGTCATCGACTACGACGAGGCCGCGCTGCGCGAGGTCGCCGACAAGGTGGTGACCCTCGCCGACGCCGAGGACCTGCCCGGTCACGGTGATGCGGTGAAGCAGCGCTTCGTCGGGAGCGCGGGCCGGTGACGGCCGCCGATCCGGTGACGGCAACCCCGGGCAGCTCGATCACCGTCGACGACCTGCCGCTACGTGAGAACCTCCGTGGCAAGAGTGCTTATGGCGCACCGCAACTCAGGGTCCCGGTGATCCTCAACACCAACGAGAACCCGCACGCGCCGTCGCCGGCCCTGATCGACGATGTCGCCGCGTCGGTGCGCGAGGCCGCCGCTGAGTTGCACCGCTATCCCGATCGCGATGCCGTCGCCCTCCGTGCCGACCTCGCCGCCTACCTGACCCGGGCCACCGGTGTGCAGCTCGGCGTCGAGAACCTGTGGGCGGCAAACGGTTCCAACGAGGTTCTGCAGCAACTGCTGCAGGCCTTCGGCGGTCCCGGCCGCAGTGCGCTCGGGTTCGTGCCGTCGTATTCGATGCATCCGATCATCTCCGACGGCACCGACACCACCTGGCTGGTCGCGGCGCGGGCGGGCGACTTCTCGCTCGACACCGACTACGCCGTCGCCGAAGTCGCGAACCGCGAGCCGGACGTCGTCTTCGTGACCTCGCCGAACAACCCGACCGGCGGTTCGATCCCGCTCGCGGACCTGCGTCGCATCGTCGAGGCGGCTCCGGGCATCGTGATCGTCGACGAGGCCTACGCCGAGTTCTCGGCGGCTCCGAGCGCCGTCGAGCTCATCGACGAGTTCCCGGCCAAGGTCGTCGTCAGCCGGACGATGAGCAAGGCCTTCGCCTTCGCCGGTGGCCGGCTCGGTTACCTCGCCGCAGCACCCGCCGTCGTCGACGCGATCCAGCTGGTGCGGCTCCCGTACCACCTGTCCGTGCTGACCCAGGCCGCCGCGCGAGCCGCGCTGCGCCACAGCGACGACACCCTCGCCGGCGTCGCCGCGATCCGGTCCGAACGCGAGCGCGTGGTCGCGGCCCTGACCGGCTTCGGGTACCGCGTCATCGACTCCGACGCCAACTTCGTGCTGTTCGGACGGTTCCGGGATGCTGCGGCGTCGTGGCAGCGTTACCTCGACCAGGGCGTCCTCATCCGGGACGTCGGCATCGCCGGTCACCTCCGGGTGACCATCGGTCTCGCGCATGAGAACGACGCCTTCCTCGACGTCAGCCGCACGCTCGCCACCACAGATCTGGAGAACACTCAGTGAGCACCCCCTCTGCGACCAACCCCGCGCCCCGTGTCGCGAAGGTCGAACGGAGCACCAGGGAGTCGTCGATCTCCGTCGAGCTGAATCTCGACGGCACCGGCGCGACGAACATCTCGACCGGCATCGCGTTCTTCGACCACATGCTCACCGCGTTCGGTCAGCACGGCAGCTTCGATCTCACCGTCGAGGCAAAGGGCGACATCGAGGTCGAGGGCCACCACACCATCGAGGACACCGCCATCGTGCTCGGCCAGGCTCTCGGCCAGGCGCTTGGTGACAAGAAGGGCATCCGTCGCTTCGGCGATTCTTGGATCCCGATGGACGAGACCCTCGCCCAGGCCGTCGTCGACGTGTCGGGCCGCCCGTACTGCGTCCACACCGGCGAGCCCGAGCACATGCTGACCGCCGTGATCGGTGGCTACCCGGGTGTCCCGTACTCGACCGTCATCAACCGGCACGTGTTCGAGTCGATCGCGCTCAACGCCCGCATCGCGCTGCACGTGCGGGTCCTCTACGGCCGCGACCAGCATCACATCACCGAGGCCGAGTTCAAAGCCGTGGCCCGCGCGTTGCGCGCGGCGACGGAATACGACGCCCGCGTGACCGGTGTGCCGTCGACGAAGGGCGCGCTGTGAGCGTCGCCGACGTCACGATCCTCGACTACGGCTCGGGCAATCTGCGGTCCGCGCAGCGTGCGCTCGAGCGGACCGGGGCACAGGTGACGGTCACCTCCGATTTCGACACGGCCCTGAACGCCACCGGCCTCGTCGTGCCCGGTGTCGGTGCGTTCGCCGCCTGCATGGAGGGTCTGCGCGCGGTCAAGGGCGACCGGATCGTCGGGCGACGATTGGCCGGCGGCCGCCCGGTGCTGGGCATCTGCGTCGGCATGCAGATCCTGTTCGAGCGCGGCGTCGAGTTCGGCGTCGAGGCGGAGGGCTGCGGGGAGTGGCCGGGCAGCGTGACCCAGTTGCCCGCACCCGTCCTGCCGCACATGGGCTGGAACACGGTCGACGCACCCGAGGGCACCGTGCTCTTCGACGGGCTCGACGCCGACACCCGCTTCTACTTCGTGCACTCCTACGCCGCGCAGACCTGGGAGATGGACAACGCGGGTTCGCCGCTGACCGCGCCCAAGCTGACCTGGGCCGAACATGGTGGACCGTTCCTCGCCGCGGTGGAGAACGGGCCGCTGTCGGCGACCCAGTTCCATCCCGAGAAGTCCGGCGACGCCGGTGCGCACCTGCTGGAGAACTGGGTTCGGGGACTCTCGTGACCGACGGCACGCCGCGCCCGGACGACGCCGGGTACGGCGACGGACCCGTCGGGCGACCGTCCGGGTCCGAACAGGCGAGTGCCTCCTCGACGTCCTCCGGTTTCTCGATCGCCAAGCTCGCCTTCTACGCTCTCGGTGCGGGAGTGCTGGTCCTGATCGTGTCCGTCCCGATCATCGCGCTGTGTGCGCACTGGTCGCCGATCGCCGGACTGGTCGCCGCGCTGGTGGCGGTGGCGGCGATGATCGCCGCGATCGGTACCGTTGCCAACCGCATGGTCGACCGCGCCCGGACAGACCTGATCGCGGCGCGCGACGGTCACCACCCCGCCTGACCCCACCCCGATCACCTCCACCGCCGACTCGCTCGATCAAGAACCGCGCTCGATCCAGAACAGACAGGACAGATTCACCCATGGGTAGCACCCTCGAACTCCTTCCCGCCGTCGACGTCGCCGACGGGCAGGCGGTCCGCCTGGTCCAGGGCGCGGCCGGCACCGAGACGTCGTATGGTTCGCCGCGCGACGCGGCGCTGGCGTGGCAGCGGGACGGTGCGGAGTGGATCCATCTCGTCGACCTCGACGCCGCGTTCGGCCGTGGCGACAATCGTGAGCTGCTGGCCGGCGTGGTCGGTGAACTCGACGTGAAGGTCGAACTGTCCGGCGGTATCCGCGACGACGATTCGCTGGCCGCCGCCCTCGCCACCGGGTGCACGCGCGTGAACCTCGGTACCGCCGCCCTGGAGAACCCGGAGTGGTGTGCCCGCGCGATCGCCGAGCACGGGGACCGCATCGCGGTCGGTCTGGACGTGATCCGCGACGGCAGTTCCTACCGGTTGCGCGGGCGGGGCTGGGTCACCGACGGAGGCGATCTCTGGGAGGTCCTCGAGCGGTTGAATCGCGACGGATGCGCCCGCTATGTGGTCACCGACGTCTCCAAGGACGGCACGCTGCAGGGTCCGAACCTCGATCTCCTCGCCGAGGTCGCCGCGGCCACCGACGCCCCCCTCGTGGCCTCGGGCGGCGTCTCGGCCATCGACGATCTGGTCGCGATCGCCGGCCTCACCGGCCAGGGTGTGGAGGGCGCCATCGTCGGCAAGGCACTCTATGCGGGTCGATTCACGCTGCCGGAGGCGTTGACCGCGGTCGCCGGGGTCTGATGAGCGCGGCGGACTCCACCCTCGACCTGCCCCGGCTGCTCGACACCGCCGGGTCGATCCTCGACGCCGCCGTCGATCGCTTCGTCGACGGTCAGGGTGCGCCGAGTGCGATCAACAAGGGCGGCACCGACTTCGCCACGCAGGTGGACCTCGACCTCGAGCGCCACATCGGGGCCGAGCTCGCCGACCGGACCCAGATCCCGGTCCACGGCGAGGAATTCGGCGGCGCCGACGTCGTCGACGGTCCGGTGTGGGTGCTCGACCCGATCGACGGCACCTTCAACTACTCCGCGGGGATGCCGCTCACCGGGATCCTCCTCGGTCTGGTGGTCGACGGCGAGGCCACGCTCGGGATGACCTGGCTGCCGCTCGTGGGACGCCGGTACGCCGCACACGCCGACGGTCCGCTGCTGCTGAACGGTGTAGCCGTCCCGCCGGCCCCCGACATGGAACTCGCCGAGGCAGCCATCGCCTTCGGTCCGTTCGATGCCCGCGGCGGTGGCCGCTACCCGGGCGCGCGCCGGGCCGACCTCCTGCGCGAACTCAGCACGCGTGCCGCCCGGATCCGGATGACCGGGTCGACGGGTGTGGACATGGCGTTCACCGCGGCCGGTGTGTTCGGCGGCGCGATCGCCTTCGGCCGGCACCCCTGGGACAACGCGGCGGGAGCGGCGCTGGTCCGGGCCGCCGGCGGTGTGGCGACCGACATCGCCGGCCGTCCGTGGACCGTGGCGTCGCCGTCGCTGGTCGCCGGTACCCCGACCGTGCACGCCGGTCTGATGCGTGTCATCGGCGAGACGATCCCGGAATGGACGGCAGACGTCATCACCCCAGAATCCACCACCCCGAAGGAGACCCGACGATGACGCTGGCGACCCGGGTCATCCCGTGCCTCGACGTCGACGACGGCCGCGTGGTCAAGGGCGTCAACTTCGCCAACCTGCGCGACGCCGGCGACCCGGTCGAGCTGGCTGAGCGCTACGACCGCGAAGGCGCGGACGAACTGACCTTCCTCGACGTGACCGCGTCGAGTTCGGGGCGCTCGACGATGATCGACGTGGTGAAGCGCACCGCCGATCAGGTGTTCATCCCGCTCACCGTCGGCGGCGGCATCCGGACCGTTGACGACGTCGACACCATGCTGCGCGCCGGGGCCGACAAGGTCAGCGTCAACACCGCGGCCATCGCCCGGCCGGAGGTGCTCGCCGAGATGAGTCGGCGCTTCGGTTCGCAGTGCATCGTGCTGTCCGTCGACGCCCGGACCGTTCCCGAAGGTGCGGAACCCACGCCGTCGGGCTGGGAGGTCACCACCCACGGCGGCCGTAAGGGCACCGGGATCGACGCGGTCGAGTGGGCGGTCCGTGGCCAGGACCTCGGTGTCGGCGAGATCCTGCTCAACTCGATGGACGCCGACGGCACCAAGCAGGGCTTCGACCTGCGCATGCTGACGGCCGTACGCGCCGCGGTGTCGGTGCCGGTCATCGCCAGCGGCGGCGCCGGCCGCATCGACGATTTCGCGCCGGCGGTGCAGGCGGGCGCCGACGCCGTTCTCGCGGCCTCGGTCTTCCACTTCGGCGAACTCACCGTGGCCCAGGTGAAGACGGCCATGCGCGACGCCGGGATCACCGTCCGATGACACGCCGCGTCCCCTCCCGCACCGATCCGGAAGGTCGCTGATGGCACTCGATCCCGATCTCGCCGCACGCCTCAAACGCAACGCCGACGGCCTGTTCACCGCGGTGGCGCAGGAACGCAGCACCGGGACGGTGCTGATGGTCGCCTGGATGGACGACGTCGCGCTCGAGCGCACGCTCGCCACCCGGAAGGGGACCTACTACTCGCGGTCACGCCAGGAGTACTGGGTGAAGGGGGAGACGAGCGGGCACACGCAGTATGTGCACGACGCCCGCATCGACTGCGACGGCGACACCGTGCTGCTGATCGTCGACCAGGTGGGCGCGGCCTGCCACACCGGCAACCACAGCTGTTTCGACACCGAGTCGCTGACGTTCGGGATCGACGCGGCGCCGGGTTCCGGGGCCGAATCCGGGTCGGGCTCGACGGACCCAGCAGAATAGACCCCCGAGACACGAGTCCCGGGTGCGAACTCCGGGACACGCCACAGCTCGAGACCTTCGAAAGGCGGTGCGTCCATGCCCCTCATCCAGATCTCGCAGACGCCGGGACTGTCGGATCGCGTCAAGCGCGAGACGATTGCCGCGGTCACCGAGGCCTATGCCAAGGCAACCGGCAAGAACCCCGACTCGGTCTGGGTGACGATCACGGAGGTTCCGCGTAATCAGTGGGGCGTCGGCGGCGAGCCGCTCGGATGACCGCCACCACCGGCGGGGCCGCCGACACCACGACTCTCGCCGAGTTCCTCGACCTCGCGCGCGATCACCGCGTCGTACCGGTGACGCGCAAGGTCCTCGCCGACTCCGAGACGCCGCTGTCGGCCTATCGCAAACTCGCGGGCGACCGTCCGGGGACCTTCCTGCTGGAGTCCGCCGAGAACGGGCGGTCCTGGTCCCGATGGTCGTTCATCGGCGCGGGCGCACCGTCGGCCCTGACCGTCGTCGACGGACAGGCGCACTGGTGGGGGTCGGTGCCCGTCGGCGCACCCGAGGGCGGCGACGCGCTCGAGGTCCTCGCGGAGTCATTGCGCCTCCTGCAGACCGACCCACTCCCCGGGATGCCCCCGTTGACCGGCGGATTCGTCGGCTTCATGGCCTACGACATGGTCCGCCGGCTCGAGCGTCTGCCCGAGACCACGGTCGACGATCTGGGCCTCCCGGACATGATGATGGTGCTGGCCACCGACCTCGCCGCGGTCGACCATCACGAGGGCACGATCACGCTCATCGCCAACGCGGTCAACTGGGACGGCTCCGACGAGCGGGTCGAGGACGCCTACGCCGACGCACTCGACCGGCTGGACCGGATGACCGAAGCCCTCGCCGCACCCGCGCCGTCGACGGTGTCGACCTTCGACCGCCCGCGGCCCGAGTTCGCCGCGCAGCGATCGCTCGCGGAGTACAGCGAGATCGTCACCGATCTCGTCGGCGAGATCGAGGCCGGCGAGGCCTTCCAGGTCGTGCCGTCGATGCGCTTCGAGATGGACTCCGACGCCGACCCGCTCGACGTCTATCGCGTGCTGCGCGCGTCCAATCCGAGTCCGTACATGTACCTCCTGCGGATGCCCGGCACCGAGGAGCGCAGCGACAAAGGCTCGCCCGACGCGATCGCGCGCAAGCCCTTCACCATCGTCGGCAGCAGCCCCGAGGCACTGGTCACCGTGGCCGACGGGGTGGCGACCACGCACCCGATCGCGGGCACCCGCTGGCGCGGCGCGACCGAGGAGGAAGACCAACTGCTCGGCAAGGGCCTGATCGAGGACGAGAAGGAGAACGCCGAGCACCTGATGCTGGTGGACCTCGGGCGCAACGACCTCGGACGTGTCTGCGTACCCGGCACGGTCAAGGTCAGCGACTATCGGCACATCGAGCGCTACAGCCACGTCATGCATCTCGTCTCGACCGTGTCGGGGACCCTCCGCGACGACAAGCATGCCCTCGACGCCGTGACGGCGTGCTTCCCGGCCGGAACCCTGACCGGCGCACCGAAGGTGCGGGCGATGGAACTCATCGACGAACACGAGATGACCCGCCGCGGGCTCTACGGCGGGATCGTCGGCTATCTCGACTTCGCCGGCAACGCCGACACCGCCATCGCCATCCGCACCGCGCTGCTCGCGCGCGGTAAGGCGTTCGTCCAGGCCGGCGGTGGTGTGGTGGCCGACAGCGAGCCCGAGTACGAGTACAACGAGGCGCGTAACAAGGCCACCGCGGTGCTCAACGCGGTCGCGGCCGCCTCGACGATGCGACGGGTGGGTGAGAACTCATGACCTCTGACGAATCTGGAGCCGCGGCAGGTCCTGACGTAGAGGCCATCCGCCGCAAGTCCGTCCGGCGCCGACAGGTCGTCGCGGCACTGCTGATGGCGGCGGCCGCAGCGGCCTTCTGGGGTGCGAGCCGGCTGACCTGGGCCACCGTCTCCGCCGAGGACGGGTTGTCCCCGCAGCGCGCGTTCGAGGTCAACGGCGGGGACTGGAGTCCCTGGCTCACGCCGCTGGCGCTGGTCTACTTGGCGGGCATACTCGCGGCGCTGTCAGTGCGTGGCTGGGCCCTCCGAGTCGTCGCGATCCTGGTCGCCGTCGGCGGGCTCCTGGCCGCTTTCCCGGCGATCTCGCTGATCACCGGGGGCACCGACTCTGCGTACGCCGCCGAGGCGGGCAGCATCCCCGATCGCTACATCGTGCTCTTCGTCGACACCAACCCCCTCGCCGCGGTGGTCGTGCTCGCCGGCACCGTGTGTGCGGTGGGTGCAGCGGTCATGCTGCTGCGCGTCGCGAAGGGGGCCACCCGATCGTCGAAATACACCACTCCGGCCGCTCGCCGCGAGGAGATCGAGACCGAGATCTTCGCCGACTACGAGCGTCGCAAGGCCGCGGAGCAGAACGAGGCCGCGGTCGCGGAGCCAGGCGCGGCCCGATCCGATTCGGCGAAGCCCGGAACGAGCGGTCGGGCGGACGACCCCGACCCGGCAGCGGAGCCGACGCCGCCCGGGGCGAACGAGCGGATGATGTGGGACGCGCTCGACACCGGCATCGACCCGACCGACCCGAACGACCCCGACCGTCGCTGAACCGCAAGCCGATGACGGGTCGGCGACGGCGACGCCCGGTCGCAGACTCCGACGATGGACGCATCAGCGCGATGAGGTCACGGATCGGCCAACCCGGACGCAACCGGCCCGAACGGCCCGTCTACCCTGAGAACACACGTCGAGGGAGAAGGGAGCAAGTCGCTGTGAGCGTGCCCAACGTTCTCGAATCGATCATCGAGGGAGTGAAAGCCGACGTCGCGGCACGTGAGGCCGTCGTCGACTTCGCCTCGGTCAAAGCGGCCTCCGCCAAGGCTCCCGCCCCCAAGGATGCGCTGGCCGCCCTGCGTCAGCCCGGAATCGGTGTCATCGCCGAGGTCAAGCGCGCCAGTCCGTCGAAAGGCGAACTCGCCAGCATCGGGGACCCCGCCGAACTCGCCCGCGCATACGAAGACGGCGGCGCGCGCATCATCAGCGTGCTCACCGAGGAACGCCGGTTCCGCGGCTCGCTCGCCGACCTCGACGCCGTCCGCGCAGCGGTGAACATCCCGGTGCTGCGCAAGGACTTCATCGTCGGCACGTACCAGATCCATGAGGCCCGCGCCCATGGCGCCGACGTCATCCTGTTGATCGTCGCCGCCCTCGAGCAGAACGTGCTCGCCTCACTCCTCGACCGCACCGAGAGCCTGGGCATGACCGCGCTCGTCGAGGTACACACCGAGGAGGAGGCCAGCCGCGCCCTCGAAGCCGGCGCCTCGGTCGTCGGCGTGAACGCACGCAACCTCAAGACCCTGCAGGTCGAGCGGGACACCTTCTCGCGCATCGCACCCGGTCTGCCCACGGAGACCATCCGGATCGCCGAGTCGGGTGTGCGCGGCACCGCCGATCTGCTGGCCTACGCCGGTGCCGGCGCCGATGCGGTTCTCGTCGGCGAAGGTCTCGTCACGAGTGGCGACCCGCGTGCCGCGGTCCGTGAGCTCGTCACCGCGGGCACACACCCGTCGTGCCCGAAACCTGTTCGCTGACAACGCGTCCGGGCCGGTATCGGTCCGCGTGATGCTGTCGGCCCGATCGTCTGTGAGTTGAAGTGACCGCTCATCCTGATTCCGTCCGCACCGACGCCGCCGAGGCGACTCCGCTGCCCACCGCGAGCGTCGGGCTCACCACTCGTACCTCGATCGAACCCGACGAGCACGGGCACTTCGGTGTCTACGGCGGGCGCCATGTACCCGAGGCCCTGATGGCCGTCATCGACGAGGTGACCACGACCTTCCAGAAGGTCCGCGCCGACGACGATTTCCTCGCCGAACTGGACCGCCTGCAGCGCGACTACGCTGGCCGCCCGTCTCCGCTGTACGAGGCGAAGCGCCTGTCCGAGCACGCCGGCGGGGCGCGGATCTTCCTCAAGCGCGAGGACCTCAACCACACGGGCTCGCACAAGATCAACAACGTTCTCGGACAGGCGCTCCTGGCCCAGCGGATGGGCAAGCACCGCGTCATCGCCGAGACCGGCGCCGGACAGCACGGGGTCGCCACCGCGACCGCGTGCGCGCTCCTCGGTCTCGAGTGCGTGATCTACATGGGCCGGGTCGACACGGATCGCCAGGCGCTCAACGTCGCCCGCATGCGACTCCTCGGCGCCGAGGTGATCGCCGTCGACAACGGTTCGGCGACGCTGAAAGACGCGATCAACGAGGCCATGCGTGACTGGGTCACCAACGCGCACAACACCTATTACTGCTTCGGCACGGCTGCCGGGCCGCACCCGTTCCCGGTCATGGTCCGCGATCTGCAGCGCATCGTCGGGCTCGAGGCGCGCGTGCAGATCCTGGAGAAGGCCGGACGCCTGCCCGACGCGGTGACCGCCTGCGTCGGCGGTGGTTCCAACGCGATCGGCATCTTCCACCCGTTCATCGACGACGAGGGCGTCCGGCTCGTCGGCTTCGAGGCCGCCGGCGACGGCGTCGAGACCGGCCGCCACGCAGCGACTTTCACCGGTGGGACACCCGGAGCATTCCAGGGCGCGTACTCCTATCTCCTGCAGGACGACGACGGTCAGACCATCGAATCCCATTCGATCTCGGCGGGCCTGGATTATCCGGGGGTCGGACCCGAGCACGCCTATCTCAAGGACACCGGCCGAGCTGAGTACCGGCCGATCACCGACACCGAAGCCATGGATGCACTCGCGCTGCTCAGTCGCCGCGAGGGCATCATCCCCGCCGTCGAGTCGGCCCATGCGGTCGCCGGCGCCCTGAAACTCGGGCAGGAACTGGGGGAGGGTTCGATCATCGTCGTCAGTCTCTCCGGTCGCGGCGACAAGGACGTGGACACCGCCGCACGCTGGTTCGGGCTGTTCGACGCCCCGCCGTCCCAGGACGAGGCCACCCTGTCGGAATCGTCGGACGTCCAGAAGCCCGGAGAGCAGGCATGAGCACACAGTCGATCCCGTCGAAGCTCGGCCCCGTGTTCGCCCGCTGCCGGGACGAGGGTCGCAGTGCGCTGATCGGTTACCTCCCGGTCGGTTTCCCGACCGTCGACGAGTCGCTGACCTCGTTCCGGACGATGGTCGACGCCGGTTGCGACATCATCGAGGTCGGCGTGCCCTACTCCGACCCGGTGATGGACGGCCCGACCATCCAGGACGCCGCCGACCAGGCACTGACCAACGGTGTGCGTGTCCGTGACGTGTTCACCGCCGTCGAGGCCATCACCTCCGCCGGCGGCAACGCGGTGGTCATGAGCTACTGGAACCCGGTCCTCAAGTACGGCGTCGAGAATTTCGCGCGTGATCTTTCGGCGGCCGGCGGTGCCGGACTCATCACCCCGAACCTGATCCCCGAAGAGGGTGCGGAGTGGCACGAGGCGGCCGACCGGCACGGGCTCGACCGCATCTACCTCGTCGCTCCGTCATCGACGACCGAGCGGATCGCCCTCACTGTCGATGCGTCCCGGGGTTTCGTCTACGCGGCCTCCACGATGGGTGTCACCGGTGCGCGAGATGCCGTGTCGGACATGGCTCCTGAGCTGTGCGCGCGGGTTCGCGAGTACTCCGACATCCCGATCGGCGTCGGTCTCGGCGTTCGCAACCGCGAGCAGGCGGCCCAGATCGCCTCGTACGCAGATGGAGTCATCGTGGGTTCGGCGCTGGTGACCGCGGCGAACGCGGGCCAGGACCGGTTGGCCTCGCTCGTCTCCGAACTGGCCGAAGGGGTCCGCTCGCGTCGGGCGTCTGTCTGAACCGGACGCTCTCGTGATCGACGCGGCGGGTCCCGGTCGACAGGTCGAACGTCCCATCCGGTCGGCTAGGGTGACAGCGTGATCGCGCCGACCTCGACGATGCTCGCCTACCTCCCGAGTCCGCCTCAGGGCGTGTGGGAGATCGGACCCTTCCCGCTACGCGCGTATGCGTTGTGCATCATCGTCGGCATCATCGTCGCCGTCTGGTGGGGCAATCGCCGATGGATGGCCCGCGGCGGCCAGGACGGCGAAGTTCTCGACGTCGCGATCTGGGCGGTCCCGTTCGGCCTCATCGGTGGCCGGCTCTACCATCTCATCACCGATTGGAAGACGTACTTCGGTGCCGATGCGCTGAAGGAACCGATCGACGCACTGAAGATCTGGGACGGCGGACTCGGTATCTGGGGCGCGGTCGCGCTCGGTGCGGTGGGCGCGTGGATCGGCGCTCGTCGGCGCGGCATCCGCCTGCCCGCCTTCGGCGACGCCATCGCGCCGCCGATCCTGTTGGCACAGGCGATCGGTCGCCTCGGCAACTACTTCAACCAGGAGCTCTACGGACGCGAGACCACACTCCCGTGGGGCCTGGAGATCTACGAACGCGAGAACGCCGCCGGGTACTCCGACCCCGGACTGATCGACGGCGTGTCCAACGGCGTCGTGGTCGCGGTGGTCCATCCGACCTTCCTCTACGAGCTGCTGTGGAACGTGCTCATCGTCGTGCTCCTGGTGGTCGTCGACCGGTACTTCCGCATCGGGCACGGCCGGTTGTTCGCGCTCTACGTCGCGGGCTACTGCCTGGGCCGGTTCTTCATCGAATTGCTGCGCGACGACCGCGCGGCCGTCGCCAACGACATCGCGGGCATCCGACCGAACCTCTTCACCGCGGCGTTGGTGTTCCTCGCCGCCGTCGTCTATTTCGTGGTCGCGCCCAAGGGACGCGAACAGGGACTGGAGATGTATCACGACGACCGTGCCGCGGAGCTCGCGGAGCAGGGTGTCGCCGGGTACGTCGACGACTGGTACGACGAGGACATCGAACCGGAGCCGAGTCCGGCGGCCGCCGCCGGGGTGGCGACGGGTGCGGCCGGATCATCCCTGTTCGATTCCGACGACCAGGGTCGGAAGGCGGGCGCGGTGGGGGAGCCGTCCACCGACGACACCGCCGGCACGGATGACCCGGTTGCGGCCGCACACCCCGTGGCCGCGGGCAGCGATGCGGAGCCGGGCGTCGAACCGGACACGGACTCGACGACCGAAGCGGAGCCGGGCGCCGAACCGGAGCCGGTTGCCGAACCGGAGCCGGTTGCCGACGGTCCGGTCGAGCCGGGCGAGGACACCGTCGAGGCCGGTGGCGAAAAGCCGGTCGACGAAGCGCTCGACGAGGAAGCGCTCGACGGGGCCGAGTCGGACACCACCTCGCACCCCGAAACTCCGACAGACGAAGCGGTCGACCTCGGGGCCGACGAGGAGACGACCTCAGCGACCGAGGCCGGTACCGAGGCCGGAACGCCCGCTCAGCCGGAGACGGCGACGTCGCCGGGGGACGAACCGGCTGCCGACGAGACCGTGGACTCCGCAGACCCTGAGGCCGACGACGACATGGACGCGGTCGAGAAGTCGGCCGACAAGGACGACTCGACCACCGGCTCGGTCCCCGACGCAGCCCCGGTTGCCGACGCCGATCCGGTTGCCGACGCCGATCCGGTCGCCGACGCCGATCCGGACATCGACGCCGACGCGGTCACCGACACCGCCGATCCCGCCGAGGAGTCGGATACCGACATCCCGACGGACACCCCCACCGACACCACACCGGGTGCCGGTGCCGGTTCCTCCGACGGAGACAAGTCCTGACGTTCGGTCCTGCCACGAGCTGATCCGTCGGCAGGGTCACAGGTCGCGGGTGACGACGCCTCCCCGGGTGTTCGGATAGGATCGGATCTCACGGTGCGCGATCCTCCGCCCGGTACCGACCGTTCCAGAGCACGTGAGCGCTCAACGGTTCTGACTCAGCCCGGTACCGATCTCGGCACGGTCATTCGTACGCCGCGCAATGCTCCACGGGCCAGTGCTGTCCCATTGGACACTCAGCAGCGAGCCGGTTCTCGGTTCGAGTGGAGGTAGTGATGCTGTTTTCTGCGCTGCCGGCCAAGCAGGGTCTGTACGACCCGGAGGCCGAGGTCGATTCGTGTGGTGTGGCCATGGTCACCGACATCCACGGTCGCCGTTCGCATTCGATCGTCGCCGACGGGTTGCTGGCGCTGGAGAACCTCGAACATCGAGGTGCGGCCGGGGCGGAGACCAACAGCGGTGACGGCGCGGGAATCCTGATCCAACTCCCCGACGAGTTGCTGCGCGACACCGTCGACTTCAACCTACCCGAGCCCGCCGCGGACGGGTCGAACAGCTACGCCGCGGGAACGTGCTTCCTGCCCATGGACCCCGACCTGCGCCGCGCGGCGATCGAGCGGGTCGAGGCCCTCGCCGCCGACGAGGGCATCACCGTGCTCGGCTGGCGGGACCTCCCCGTCGACCACGAACACGCCGACGTCGGCGGGACGGCCGTCGCATGCATGCCGTACATGATGCAGCTGTTCGTCACCGTCGACCCGGCGCCCGGCGCCGACCGCATCGCCGGGCTCGCGCTCGACCGCTTCATCTACCCGTTCCGCAAGCAGGCCGAACGGGTGACACCGGAGATCGACGAAGCCGGCACCGGGCTGTACTTCCCATCGCTGTCGAGTCGAACGATGGTCTACAAGGGCATGCTCACCACGATGCAGCTCCCGCTGTACTACGAGGATCTGCGAGATGACCGCTGCCTCAGCGCGATCGCCATCGTCCACTCCCGGTTCTCCACCAACACCTTCCCGTCGTGGCCGCTCGCGCACCCCTTCCGGTTCGTGGCGCACAACGGCGAGATCAACACCGTGCGCGGCAACCGGAACCGGATGCGTGCCCGCGAGGCGCTCCTCGAGACCGACCTCATCCCCGGCGATCTCAAGCGCGCGTTCCCGATCTGCACGCCCGAGGCCTCCGACTCGGCGTCGCTCGACGAGGTCCTCGAACTCCTGCACCTCGGCGGTCGGGACGTCCACCACGCGGTGATGATGATGGTGCCCGAGGCGTGGGAGAACGTGCCCGACATGGATCCCCGTCGTCGGGCGTTCCTGCAGTTCAACTCCTCGCTCATGGAGGCCTGGGACGGTCCCGCGTGCGTCACGTTCACCGACGGCACGGTCGTCGGCGCGGTCCTCGACCGCAACGGACTGCGCCCGGGCCGGTGGTGGCAGACCCGCGACGGCCGGGTCATCCTCGCCTCCGAGTCCGGTGTGCTCGACGTCCCGGTCGACGACGTGATCAGCAAGGGCCGGCTCGAACCCGGCCGCATGTTCCTCGTCGACACCGAGCAGGGCCGGATCATCCCGGACGAGGAACTCAAGGGCGAGCTCATGAACGCCGAGGCGTACGACGAGTGGCTCCACGCCGGGTTGCTCGACATCGCCACGCTCCCGGACCGGCCGGTCTTCCAGCCCAACCACGACACCGTCGTCCGCCGGCAGATCTCCTTCGGTTACACCGAGGAGGATCTGCGCGTACTCCTGACCCCGATGGCGGCGTCGGGCTACGAACCCCTCGGATCGATGGGCACCGACACCCCGGTCGCCGTGCTGTCGCAGCGTTCGCGGCTGCTCTACGACTACTTCGTCGAGTTGTTCGCCCAGGTCACGAATCCGCCGCTGGATGCGATCCGCGAGGAGATCGTCACGTCGATGAGTCGCGTGATGGGTCCGGAGCAGAACCTGCTGCGGCCGACCGCGGCGTCGTGCCGCCAGATCATGGTGCACTGGCCGGTGCTGGACAACGCCGAGTTGGCCAAGCTCGTCCACATCAACGACGACGGTGACAATCCCGGTCTGTCGGCGAAGGTGCTGCGGGCGCTCTACGAGGTGTCCGAGGGCGGTGCGGGTCTCGCCGCGGCGCTCGAGGACCTCCGGCTGCGGGCCAGTCAGGCGATCGCCGAGGGGCACACGACGCTCGTGATCTCCGACCGGCTCACCGACGCCGAGCACGCGCCCATCCCGTCGCTGCTGGCCACCTCGGCGGTGCACCACCACCTGGTCCGCACCAAGGAGCGGACGCGGGTCGCCCTCGTCGTGGAGTCCGGCGATGCCCGCGAGGTCCACCACATCGCCACCCTGATCGGATTCGGGGCGGCCGCGGTCAATCCCTACCTGGCGCTCGAGACCATCGAGGATCTGATCGCCGAGGGTGAGCTGACCGGGGTGACCCGGGCCAAGGCGATCGGCAACTATCTGGAGGCCCTCGGCAAGGGTGTGCTGAAGGTGATGAGCAAGATGGGCATCTCGACCATCAGCTCCTACACCGCGGCACAGGCTTTCGAGGCCGTGGGATTGTCGTCGGAGGTGGTGCGCGAGTACTTCACCCGGACGGTGTCGCGGATCGAGGGCGTCGGACTCGACGAACTGGCCGAGGAGGTGCGCATCCGCCACCACCGGGCCTTCCCGGAGAACCCCACCGAACAGGTCTACCGTCGACTCGAGGTCGGCGGCGAGTACCAGTACCGCCGCGAGGGCGAATTGCACCTGTTCTCGCCCGAGACCATCTTCCTGCTGCAGCACGCCACCAAGACCGGCCGGGCCGAGATCTTCCAGAAGTACTCCGACGAGGTCGACCGGCTCTCGCGTGAGGGCGGCACCCTGCGCGGACTGTTCGACTTCGATCTCGATGCGCGCGAACCGATCCCGCTCGACGAGGTGGAGCCGGTCGAGGACATCATGAAGCGCTTCAACACCGGCGCGATGAGTTACGGATCGATCTCCGCGGAGGCCCACGAGACCATCGCGATGGCCATGAACCGGATCGGCGGCCGGTCGAACTCGGGGGAGGGCGGCGAGGACGTCGAGCGTCTCTACGATCCGGAACGCCGCAGCGCGGTCAAGCAGGTCGCGTCGGGCCGGTTCGGCGTGACCAGCGACTACCTCATCAACGCCACCGACATCCAGATCAAGATGGCGCAGGGTGCCAAACCCGGTGAGGGCGGCCAGCTCCCGGCCTACAAGGTGTATCCGTGGATCGCGAAGACCCGGCATTCGACGCCGGGTGTCGCGCTGATCTCGCCGCCGCCGCACCACGACATCTACTCGATCGAGGATCTCGCCCAGTTGATCCACGACCTGAAGAACGCGAATTCGCAGGCACGCATCCATGTGAAGCTGGTCAGTGCGGTCGGCGTGGGGACGGTCGCGACCGGGGTGTCGAAGGCGCACGCCGACGTCGTCCTCATCTCCGGGCACGACGGCGGCACCGGCGCGTCGCCGCTGACCTCGCTCAAACACGCCGGCACGCCGTGGGAGATCGGCCTCGCCGACGCCCAGCAGACGCTGATGTTGAACGGCCTGCGCGACCGCATCACGGTGCAGTGCGACGGGGCGCTGCGCACCGGGCGCGATGTCATCACCGCGGCCTTGCTGGGCGCCGAGGAATACGGGTTCTCGACCGCGCCGCTGATCGTCGCCGGGTGCATCATGATGCGCGTCTGCCACCTCGACACGTGCCCGGTCGGCGTCGCCACCCAGAACCCGCTGCTGCGGTCCCGCTTCACCGGTCAGGTCGACCACCTGGTCAACTTCTTCCGCTTCATCGCCGAGGACGTCCGGAAGTATCTGGCGCAGTTGGGTTATCGCACGCTCGACGACGCCATCGGGCAGTCGCAGCGTCTGCACACCGACGCGGCGGTCGCGCACTGGAAGTCCAAGGGGCTCGACCTCAGCCCGATCTTCCGCAAGGTCGAGGACAAGGGACCGAGTCGTCGGGTGCGGGGCCAGGAACACGGCCTCGAGCGCGCGCTGGACCAGACGCTGATCCAGCTCGCCGAGGGTGCACTCGAGGACGCACACCCGGTGACCCTGGAGTTGCCGGTGCGCAACGTGAACCGGACGGTCGGCACCCTGCTCGGCTCGGAGGTGACCCGGCGGTACGGAGCCGACGGCCTCGCCGACGACACGATCACGGTCAGGCTCGAGGGCTCGGCCGGGCAATCGCTCGGGGCCTTCCTGCCGCCGGGAGTGACGATCCGGTTGACCGGCGACACCAACGACTACGTCGGAAAGGGATTGTGCGGCGGCAAGATCGTCGTCACGCCGAATCCCGACTCGCTGTTCGTCGCCGAGGACCAGGTGATCGCCGGCAACACGATCCTCTACGGGGCGACCTCCGGCGAGGTGTACCTCAGAGGCCGAGTGGGCGAACGCTTCTCGGTACGCAACTCGGGTGCGACGGCGGTCGTCGAAGGAGTGGGCGACCACGCCTGCGAGTACATGACCGGTGGCCGGGTGGTCGTCCTCGGACCAACGGGACGCAATCTCGCGGCCGGCATGTCGGGTGGTATCGCGTTCGTCCACGACCTCGATCCCGCGAAGGTCAACATGGCCATGGTCGAACTCCTGCGTCCCGACCCGGAAGACCTCGCCTGGCTCAAGCACACCATCGCCACGCACACGGAACTGACCGGTTCCGCGATCGGCGCATCGATACTGGCCGACTGGCCTCGACGCTGCCTGGCGTTCACCAAGGTGATGCCCACCGATTACAAGCGTGTCCTCGACGCGGCCCGGATGGCCGAAGCCGAAGGGCGCGACGTCGATTCAGCGATCATGGAGGCGGCACGTGGCTGACCCGCGCGGGTTCCTGGAGGTCCCGAAGAAAGAGGCGAAGTACCGTCCGGTCGCCGAACGCGTCCAGGACTGGGACGACGTCTACGAACACGCCGACAATCCGATCAAGGTCCTCGACGAGGTCAGCGGACAGGCCCGCCGGTGTATGGACTGCGGTATCCCGTTCTGTCACTCCGGAACCGCGGGTTGCCCACTGGGCAATCTCATCCCGGAGTGGAACGACCTCGTCCGGCGCGGCCGGTGGGATGCCGCGAGCAGCAGGCTGCACGCGACCAACAACTTCCCGGAGTTCACCGGGATGGTGTGCCCGGCGCCGTGCGAGTCCGCCTGCGTGCTGTCGATCTCCGAACCGGCGACCGGCGGCAGCGTGACGATCAAGCGCATCGAGAAGACCATCGCCTACGAGTCGTGGGCCGAAGGCATCATCGGGCCCGAGCCGCCCGAGTCCACGACCGGCAAGTCGGTCGGGGTCGTCGGCTCCGGACCCGCGGGACTGGCTGCGGCACAACAGCTCACCCGGGCTGGTCACGACGTCACCGTCTACGAGCGCGACGACCGTCTCGGCGGTTTGCTCCGCTACGGCATCCCGGAGTACAAGCTGCAGAAGTCCGACATCGACCGACGTATCGCCCAGATGCGGGCGGAGGGAACGACCTTCGTCACCAACTGCGACGTGGGGGCCGACCTGTCCGTGGCTGATCTACGCGCGAACCACGACGCGGTGGTCCTGGCCATCGGTGCGATGGAGGCACGCGACAACCCGGTGCCGGGGCGGGAGCTGAACGGCATCCACCTCGCCATGGAGCATCTCGTGCCCGCCAACAAGGAGTGCGAGGGCGACGGGCCGTCACCCATCACCGCCGCGGGCAAGCACGTCGTGATCATCGGCGGTGGTGACACGGGAGCCGACTGCCTGGGTACGGCGCACCGTCAGGGCGCGGCCTCGGTCGTGCAACTCGACTACAACCCGGAACTGCCCGGGCAGCGCGACGACGAACGGTCGCCGTGGCCGACATGGCCGTTGATCATGCGGACCTCGAGCGCACACGACGAGGGCGGCGAACGGCTGCACCAGGTTGCGGTTCAGCGATTCGAGGGTGACGAGGACGGCAACGTCACGACGATGGTGCTCGCCGAGGTGGAGGTGACGCGCGATGCCGACGGGCGCCGCGAGATCACGCCGGTGAGTGAGGAATTCGAGATCCCCTGCGAGCTGGCCCTGTTCGCGATCGGGTTCGCCGGGGTACGGGGTGGGGCGCTGCTCGCCGATCTCGAGATCGAGCCGAACCGGCGCGGCGTCATCTCCTGCGGGAGCGACTGGCAGACCGACGCCCCGGGCGTGTTCGTCTGCGGTGACGCCCACCGCGGCGCGTCGCTCGTGGTGTGGGCGATCGCGGAAGGTCGCTCGACCGCGCGTGCGGTCGACGAGTTCCTGGTCGGCGAGTCCGACCTCCCGTCTCCGGTCCGTCCGGCGTCCCTGCCCCTGTCGGTGCGCTGAGCAGGCCCTCGCCGCCACCCAACGGGCTCGGTCGAACACACGCGGCCGCAACAAGTTAAGTAAATTTCATACTCGGCGGTAGCGGCTCGCCACCAGCGGTAACAGCCGGTGGCGGGCCGGTGACATGTCGTCGGCGACATGGAGATGGACCATGGACGGGACTAAGGTGTTCTTGTGACACGCCGAACCAAAATCGTCTGCACCCTGGGCCCCGCCACCGCGAGCGACGAGCGACTGAAAGAGCTCGTCGAAAGCGGCATGGACGTGGCCCGGATGAACTTCAGCCACGGCACGCATGAGGACCATGCGGCCGTCTATGCGCGCGTCCGCAAGGCCTCGGACACCACGGAGAAAGCCGTCGGCGTCCTCGCCGACCTACAGGGCCCCAAGATCCGGCTCGGCCGTTTCGACGGTTGTGACGGCTCGACCGTCTGGGAGACTGGCGAGCAGGTGCGCATCACCGTCGACGACGTCGTGGGCGACCACGACCGCGTCTCGACCACCTACAAGCAGCTCGCCGAGGACGCCAGCCCCGGCGACCGCCTGCTCGTCGACGACGGCAAGGTCGGCCTCGCCGTGTCCGCGGTCGAGGGCAACGACGTCCTCTGCACCGTGACCGAGGGCGGCCCGGTCAGCAACAACAAAGGGCTGTCGCTGCCCGGGATGAGTGTCTCGGTGCCGGCGATGTCGGAGAAAGACATCGCCGACCTGGAATTCGCCCTCGAACTGGGCGTGGACATGGTGGCGCTCTCCTTCGTGCGCAGCCCCTCCGACATCGAACTGGTCCACGAGGTGATGGACCGCGTCGGCCGCCGGGTGCCGGTCATCGCGAAGCTCGAGAAGCCCGAGGCGATCGAGAACCTCGAGGCCATCGTGCTGGCCTTCGACGCGATCATGGTCGCCCGTGGCGACCTGGGCGTCGAACTGCCGCTCGAGGAAGTGCCGCTGGTGCAGAAGCGGGCCATCCAGATGGCCCGTGAGAACGCGAAGCCGGTGATCGTGGCGACGCAGATGCTCGACTCGATGATCGAGAACTCGCGCCCGACCCGGGCCGAGGCCTCCGACGTGGCCAACGCGGTCCTCGACGGTGCCGACGCGGTCATGCTGTCCGGCGAGACGTCGGTGGGCAAGTACCCGCTCGAGACGGTGCGGACCATGGACCGGATCTGCCGGGCGGTCGAGACCGGCCCCCGCGACGTGCCGCCGCTGTCCCACGTGCCGCGTACCAAGCGCGGTGTCATCTCCTACGCGGCGCGCGACATCGGCGAGCGCCTCGAGGTGAAGGCGCTGGTCGCGTTCACCCAGTCCGGGGACACCGTGCGTCGACTGGCCCGTCTGCACTCGCGCCTCCCGTTGCTGGCGTTCACGCCGACCCAGGCTGTCCGCAGCCAGCTCGCGCTGAGCTGGGGAACCGAGACGTTCATCGTCGACCACGTCGACACGACCGACCACATGATCGACCAGGTCGACCATCAGCTGCTGCGTATCGGCCGACTCAGCGAGGGTGACGTCGTGGTGATCGTGGCCGGGGCCCCGCCCGGGACGGTGGGTTCGACCAACCTGATCCACGTGCACCGGATCGGCGAGCAGGACCACTGACCGCGTCCGCTCCTGCTCGGACCGGTGCACCACGCGGCCGCGTCCGAGTTCTAGGGTGTGAGGCATGACCGTGGACCAGGCCGGGGATCTCGGCAAGCTACTCGCGTTGCTCGACGTCGAACGTCAGGGCGATGACCTGTTCATCGGGCACCATCCCGAGCAGGTCACCGCCCGGACGTTCGGCGGTCAGCTGCTCGGCCAGGGGGTCGTCGCGGCGGCCCGGAGTCTGAGTCGGGGAAATCCGCCCATCCACGCCCTGCACGCGCACTTCATCCGTGGTGGTGATGTCACCAAACCGTTGGAGTACCACGTCGACCGGTTCCGCGACGGCAGGTCGTTCGCCAATCGTCAGGTGACGGCCAAGCAGGACGGCGAAGAGATCTTCACGATGCTGGTCGCGTTCCAGGACAACACTTCTGGGCTCGAGCACGCGGTGGAGATCCCCCAGGTGCCCTATCCGGAGGAATTGCCCACTCTCGGTGAGCATTTCAAGGGCTACGAGGACCGTATCGCGGCCTTCGTGAATGCGTTGCACCCCATCGACATCCGTTTCGCGAACGATCCGAGCTGGAAGGCGAAGGAGGCGGGGGCGAAGCTGACCGACAACCGGGTGTGGATGAAGGCCGACGGCACGATGCCCGACGACCCCGTGATGCACGTCGCCGCAATGTGTTACGCCTCCGACACCACGGTGCTGGACTCGATCATCACCACCCACGGCCTCTCCTGGGGCATGGACCGGTTGTTCGCCGCGACCGTCAATCACTCGATGTGGTTCCACCGCGAGTTCCGGTTCGACGACTGGCTGCTGTACGCCACGCGGTCCCCGGTCGCGACGGGGTCACGCGGGATGGGGTCGGGCCGGTTCTGGATGCGCGACGGCACTCTCGCGACGTCGGTCGTGCAAGAAGCGCTCATCAAGTACTTCCCGCCCAAGAAGTGACCGCACGGGTCTGCAGGGGGAGCTGATGGATCGCGGCACGGGCGGGTCGATGACCCCGGGGTACGGCCCCGCACACGAGATGTGGTTGGACCCCGGCCCACCGCTGCCGCGCCGGACATGGCAGCGGCGTACGCGTGTCCCGGTCATCGTCGCGACCGCGGTCGCGTTGATCGTCTTCGCGGTCGTCGTGGGTGTCGCGGTCGTCGCCGGCCTGCTGACCACGCCCACGTTCACCGCCAAGGGCGGGGTCGTTGCGGATTGTCTGACCGAGAACGCCGCGCTCCCAGACGGCGGCACGTTGGCCCGCGGCGCACCGGTCGTCCTCTTCGACGCGGCCGGCGGGGAGGTCGCCCGCACCACGCTGTCGGTGTTCCTCCGCGGCGACGACGGGTGCCAACTCACCTTCGAGGTGAGCGGCGTGGAGTACACCGACGCGGGCTATCTCGTCAGCGTCGGCGATGCCGACGGTCGCTTCTCGGAGTCGGTCTCGACCGCGGCGCTCCAGCAGGGTGCGGTGCTGCGCCCGCTGGGCTGACGTCACCAGAACCGCTCGGCAAAACCGACATTCCGCGCTCCCGGCGACCGGTCGGCGCTCCGTCGACGCGGTTGCCCGGACACCGGGTGAACGCCGGGTTAAACTGCGCCGGATCATCGTTGAGGCCCGGACCCGTTGTGGCGACGGGGTCCTCGCTGCGATCGACCGGGGTTTGTCGACCGTGATGCCCGCCGCCGGGCCATCCGACGCGAGGAGTGTGCGTGGAGTACAGCATCGACTGGGGCAACGAGGTGTGGGCCAGTCTGAAGTGGTTGGCGATCGCGTTTGCGATCTCGGCCGTGGCCATCCTGGTGATCGGATATCTGCTGTCGCGGTTCAGCCGGTGGGGCGGCCCGCTGTGGCGGGTGATCGGGGGGTTCTTCACCGACCCGAGAACCCGGGTCTGGGCGTGGGCGCTGGTCGTCGTCCTCACCCTGCTGTCGTTGCTCGGTGTGCGGCTGAGCGTCCTGTTCAGCTACTGGAGCAACGACCTGTACACGTCCCTGCAAACCGCGGCCGAGGGCATCGCGACGGGCGGGCCACAGGGAGCGGAGATGCTCCAGATCGGCAAAGACGCGTTCTGGCATTCGATCACGATCTTCGGCATCCTCGCCGCCACTCACGTCGTCCGCACCATGGTGGAGATCTATGTCGGTGCGGCTTTCGAGATCCGGCTCCGCTACTGGCTGACCGAAGGGGCGACGGCCGACTGGATGTCCGGCCGTGCCTTCTACCGCAACCGATTCGTCGACCTCAGCGCTGGACTGTTGCGGCGCAGACGATTCGGGCGCGGTAAGTCGGATCCGCAGCGACGGGCCGTCGACATCCACCCCGGCGTCGACAACCCGGACCAGCGTATCGAGGCCGACATCACCAACATCGCCACCGTCGGCTCGTCGTTGTTCTGGGGCGGCGGTGGGGTCTCGACGAACGGTGTGCTCCCGGCGTGTGCGTCGATCGTGTCGTTCTCGGTCGTGCTCTGGGACCTGTCCGGGCCGGTCACGCTGTTCGGCGTCGAGATCCCGCGCATGATGATGTGGCTGGTCCTGGTCTACGTTCTCGTCGCCAGCGTGGTCGCGTTCGCCATCGGACGCCCGCTGATCCGACTGAACTTCTGGCGCGAACGCCTCACCGCGAACTTCCGCTACGCACTCGTCCGCGTCCGTGACAGCGCGGAGAACGTCGCCTTCTACAGCGGCGAGCGCGTCGAACACAACAACCTCATGACCAGATTCCGTGCGGTCGTCAAGAACTTCTGGCAGATCATCCATGTGCAGCTGGCGTTCGTCGGCTGGAACTTCAGCGCGTCGCAGCTCGCGGTGGTGTTCCCACTTCTCGTGCAGGCACCGCGGTTCTTCGACGGTCAGATCAAGCTCGGTGACATGACTCAGACGGCGTCCGCCTTCGGCGAGATGCACGACGCTCTCTCGTTCTTCCGGAACGCCTACGACGATTTCACCGCTCTGCGCGCGTCGATCATCCGTCTCGACGGTCTCGCCGACGCCGATGCACGGTCGCGGACCATGGCCCAGGTCACGACCGTGGATCGCGAACGCGCCGTTGCTCTGTCGGACGTCGACGTGAAGACCCCGAGCGGTGACGAACTCATCAGCGCGCTCAACCTCTCCCTCGCACCCGGGGCCGCTCTCGTCGTCAAAGGGCGGTCGGGCTCGGGCAAGACGACACTGCTCCGCGGCCTCGCCGGACTGTGGCCCTTCATCGACGGCGAGTTCACCCGGCCGCCGGGGGAGCACACGCTGTTCCTGTCGCAGATGCCCTACATCCCGCTGGGGGATCTGCGCACGGCGGTCGCCTACCCGGCACTGCCCGACGACGTCGGTGACGAGGCCATCAAGGCGGCGCTCGAGAAGGTCTTCCTCCCGCATCTGGCAGACCGGCTCCACGACGAGGAGGACTGGGTCAAGGTGCTCTCCCCGGGCGAGCAGCAGCGCATCGCCTTCGCGCGCATCCTGTTGACCCGGCCGCAGGCCGTGTTCATGGACGAGGCGACCTCGGCTGTGGACGAGGGGCTGGAGTACTCGCTGTACTCGCTCGTCCGCACGGAGCTGCCGGAGACGATCCTGGTGTCGGTGAGTCACCGCAGCACCACCGACCAGCATCACACCGACCTGCTTGAACTGACCGGTGGCGGCGCCTGGAATCTCGAGTCGCTGACCGAGCGTCCTTCGCTCGACAAACGGTCCTGATCTGGGGTTTTTGTCAACAGTTCACCATTCACCGGAACCGGCCGTGACGCGCGCCCGAACTGGCTAATGTGACGTGCAACACATCACTTCGGCCAGTCGAGGACTGTCATGACCGCTGCAGAGACCATCACCTTCCCCCATCAGACCGGTGTCGCAGTGGCGACGCTGCCCGCCGCGTTCCAGCAGACGGTCACCGTACGGCCCGACGCCGTCGCCATCCGTACGGTCGGTGGGCTGCAGGAGATCACGTGGACGGAGTACGCCGCGCGCGTCGAAGCCATCGCCGGCGGGCTCGCGGCCCTGGGGGTCAAGCGCGGCGACACCGTCGGGATCATGCTGACGAACCGCCCCGAGTTCCACCTCGTCGACGCCGCGGCGCTGCACCTCGGCGCGGTTCCGTTCTCGATCTACAACACGAGTTCGCCCCAACAGATCGAGTACCTCTTCGGCAACGCGGAGAACTCCGTCGTCGTCACCGAGCAGGTGTTCCTGCCCGCGATCACCGCCGCGGCGACCGGGGTGTCCACCACGATCGTCGTCGACGGCGTCGCGACGGGCGCGCTGTCGCTGGCCGATCTCGAACAGTCCCCGCCGCCGGCCGGATTCGACTTCACCGCGGCATGGCAGGCGGTGGAACCCGAGGACCTCGCGACCCTGATCTACACCTCGGGCACCACCGGCCCGCCGAAGGGCGTCGAGATCACCCATCGCAACATCGTCGCCGAGATGACGGCGCTCGCCGAGATCGTTCAGGCGGGCTTCGACGACCGTGCCATCTCGTATCTACCCGCAGCGCACATCGCCGACCGGGTCTCCTCCCACGCCGCGAACATGATGCGCGGCATCCAGATCACCACGGTGCCCGATCCCCGGGAGATCGCCGCGGCCCTTCCCGACGTGCACCCGACGTTCTTCTTCGGGGTGCCGCGGGTGTGGCAGAAGATCCGAGCGGGGATCGAGGCGAAGTTGGCCGAGGAGTCCAGCCCGGTCAAGAAGGCGCTCGCCGACTGGGCGTTCCGCGCCGGGGCCTCGGCGGCGCAGGCCCAGATCGACGGCAAGGGCTCCGGCGGTCTCTCACACGGTCTCGCCGATCGCCTGGTGCTGCACAAGGTCCGCTCCGCACTGGGCCTCGACCAGGTCTCCTTCGCCGGATCGGGTGCGGCCGCGATCCCACCGGAGGTGCTGAAATTCTTCCTGGGACTCGGTATCCCGGTTCTCGAGGTCTGGGGGATGTCGGAGACCACCGGCGTTTCGACGATGACGACCAGCGACAACCTCCGGATCGGCACCGTCGGCAAACCGGTCCGCGGCATGGAGGTGAGACTGGCCGACGACGGAGAGCTCCTCGTCCGCGGACCGGTCGTGATGCGCGGCTACCGCAAACAGCCCGACAAGACGGCCGAGACGATCGATGCCGACGGCTGGCTGTCGACCGGTGACATCGCGACGATCGACGGTGACGGCAACGTGACCATCGTCGACCGCAAGAAGGAACTGATGATCAACGAGTCCGGGAAGAACATGTCGCCCACCAACATCGAGAACGCGATGAAGGCGGCGTCGTCGCTGATCGGTCAGGTCGCGGCGATCGGCGACGGCCGGCCCTATGTGTCCGCGCTCGTGGTTCTCGACCCGGATGCGGCGGCCGCGCGAGCCAAGCGACTCGACCTGTCCGGTGCCGACCTGACCGAGTTGTCCTCGCACCCCGACGTGGTGGACGAGGTGGCGGTGGCAATCCGTGCCGGAAATCGGTCACTGTCCCGCGTGGAGCAGGTCAAACGATTTACCATCGTGCCGACCGCCTGGGATCCCGGCGGCGACGAGCTCACCCCCACGATGAAGTTGCGCCGCAAGCCGATTGCGACCAAGTACGCCAGTGAGATCGGCGAACTGTACGAGGCGCAACCGGGACGTTCGGTGGTGGATCTGAGGTCGTGACCGGGGCCCGCTGCCAGACGGTCACATCGACGGCACGAGACAGGGAGAAGGAATTGGACGACCAAGCAGGTGTCGACCAGACGGCTGACCGCGAACTCGGACCCATCGACTACATCGTGGTCGAGTGGACGGGCAAGCAGCCGACCGGTGAGGCACTTCCACATCTCATCGATCTGATCGACCGCGGAATCGTGCGACTGATCGACATCGTCTTCATCACCAAGGACGCCGACGGTACGGTCGCCCGGCTCGAGATCAACTCGCTCGGCGCTGATTTCGCGATCTTCGACGGCGCGGCGACCTCCCTGCTCGACGACTCCGACCTCGCGGAGGCGGCCACGGTGATCGATCCGGGGTCGAGCGCGGCCGTCCTCGTCTGGGAGAACGCATGGGCTGCTCCGTTCGCCACGGCCGTCCGAAAGGGTGGCGGACAGCTCGTCGCTTCGGGCCGGATACCGGTGAACGCACTGCTCGCCCAACTCGATGCGGCCGACGAGGCGGCGCCGGCCGCTCCGACCGCGTAGCGCACTGCGACCACCGACCTGAAACCCCGAAAGGACAGACCATGCCAGGACTTCTCCGCGGCGTCGCCCGCACCGCCGTCATCTCCGGCACCGCGACGGCGGTGAGCAACCGGGTGTCCCGACGCCAGGCGAGCCGATGGGCTCAGCAGGGTGCCGCTGCCCAGGACCCACGGGCACAACAACAGTACGCACAACCCCAGTACGCCCCGCCGCCTCAGCAGCAGGCGCCCGCATCGACCCCGACGGACACCATCTCGGCGCTGAAGGAGCTCGGAGCCCTGTACCAGCAGGGCATCCTCACCGAGGCCGAGTTCGCCGCACAGAAGGCGAAGATCCTCGGGACCTGACCCCTCCGCTCCCTGATCCGAAAGAAGCACAGACCCAACTGGTCCCTGAGGTGCGAGGAGCGTTAGCGACGAGCCACGAAGGGCCGGGTGAGACACGTATGGAGTCCTTCGAGGCTCGCTTCGCTCGCACCTCAGTAGCTGCACCTGGCGGCCGTCGTGGACTGGAACGAACTCGTTGTGCTCGGAGCGGGCCCAATTACTGCTCCCTGAGGAGGCCGGAGCTTGCGGAGGCCGTCACGAAGGGTCTTGGTGAGATGCGTCGTCAAACCCTTCGTGGCAGTGAGAATGGGTGTGGTGATCGTCGGGGGTGAGGTCTGACCTGCTTCGTGGCTGACCTTGTGTCATGGACGAGATCTGTCGACCTCATTCCGCCGGTGATCACCGCCGCAAACGACCTGGAGAGGCCGGGGCGGGTGTGACCTAATAAGGGCCGTGTTCGGGCGTGAGCCCGTGACTCCTCACTGTCGTGTCCACCCGCCCCGGCGAGGTCATCCAACACCGCAGTGAAGGAGACATCGCCAGAATGACCGAGACCGCAGTGGATATGCAAGTGGTCGTACTCGGAGTCGACACCCACCAACAAACCCATCACGCAGCGATCATCGACACCCTCGGCCAGCCGTTGGCCGATCAGGAATTCTCGGCCACCGCCGCCGGCTACCGGCAGCTGCTGGAGTGGGCCCGCACCCACGGCCGCCTCGAGCAGGCCGGGGTCGAATCCAGTGCCTCCTACGGTGCCGGACTAGCCCGGGAATTGACCGCGAACGGTGTCGAGGTGATCGAGATCAACGCCCCGGATGTGCGGGCGCGGCGAGCCCACGGCAAGTCCGATCAACTCGATGCCTACGCCGCGGCGATGGCGGTGCTCACCGGTCGGGCCAGCGGCCACGCCAAAGACACCTCAGGTGTCACCGAATCGATCCGAATGCTGTATGTGGCAAGGAGAATGGCGGTCGATCACCGCACCCAACTCGGTGACCAGCTACGTGATCTGTGCACCACCGCACCCGATGAATTCGCTGACCAACTCAAAACCCGCACCACCACCCCGCAGCGACTCGCACTGGTCGAATCGTGGACGGCCCCGGCGTCGTTGACCGACCCGCGTGCAGCGTTCGTGTTCGCGGCGAAGTCCATTGCCGGGCGGTATCGGCAGACCCACCGGGAGGTCACCACGCTGACCCGCGAGTTGAAGACGTTGTTGAAGGCGTTGGTGCCGACGGTGCTGGCGCTCCCTCAGGTCGGTCCGATCACTGCCGCGCGGTTGCTGATCACGATCGGGCAGAACGCCCAGCGGATGCGTACCGAAGCGACGTTCGCCAAACTCGTCGGCGTCGCGCCGTTGCCGGCCTCCTCAGGTAAGACCGTGCGTCACCGCCTCAACCGTGGCGGTGACCGTGGCGCCAACAGCGCGCTGCACATGATCGTCGTCGGACGCATCAAATCCCACGCCCCCACCCGCGCCTACCTCACCCGCCGCGAGAACGAGAAAACGAAGAAAGAAATCATCCGATGCCTCAAACGCTACGTCGCCCGCGAACTCTACAAAGCCTTCACCACCGACCTCGGAGCGCTTGACAATCTATAGGACCATCTCGTCGCTTGCGCTCCTCGCACCTCAGGGAGCAATGGTTGTGTCGTCCTTTCGGATCAGCGAGCAGAAGGAGGCTCGCTTCGCTCGCACCTCAGGGAGTGAAACGCACTCACGACTCGTGCGGGAGTGCCTCCGCGTCGTCGATCTGCGCGAGGGCGTCCGTGCGCGACATGTCCTTCAGTGCGACACCGGATCGTCCGAGTTTCCGGGCGCCGTCGATGAGCGCGGCAGTCGTCCGCGCGGCGACGTCGTAGTGCAGACCGTCGGGCGGGTGGATGTTCGAGATGCAGTTCCGGTCGGAGTCGGCGCGTCCCGGCCGGGGGAGGTGGGTGAGATAGACGCCCAGGCTGTCGGCGACCGAGAGGCCGGGACGCTCGCCGATGATCACGATGAGCGTGCTGACGCCGAGCGCCTCGCCGATGTGATCACCGAGGGCGACGCGGGCCTCGGTCGCGATGACCGGCGGCGCGATCGAGTACCGGCCGTCGAATTGACGTAACAGTGCCGCGACCAAGCCGCCGCCGTGATCGGTGAGGGCGCGAGGTGACAGTCCGTCGGCCAGCACGATCCCGATCTCGGCGTCGGCGTGCGGGAGCTGCGAGAGATCTTCGGGTAGCCGGCCGAGGTCGGGTCGGCGCAGGTACTCGCTGCGCGTTGCCGCGCGACTCCGGACCACGATCGGGGGATCGAGGTCGAGTTCGCCGATCGCGCGCGTGAGATCCTCGACGTCGAGCGGCTCGTGGACGGCGTCGCGGGCGACTGCGTGAGCGGACTGGAACTCGAGAACTCGTTGCGACGGAAGCGAATTGCCCGCGCGTCCGAGTCCGATCCGGGCCTGTGTGCTCCGGCGCAGCTCGGTCCAGGGGTCCGGGGTCGGCTGATCGTCCGCGGGTGCGGGCTGGGTCGGCGTCATCGCCCGGACGCCAGTGGCAGGAGTGGGGATTCGCCCGGATCGACCGGCAGGATGCGACCGGCGCCGTCGGTCATGCCGAGACGCGCCAGCCAGGATTCGAACTCCGGCGCGGGCCGCAGTCCGAGTGCCTCACGGACATAGAGGGCGTCGTGAAACGACAGGCTCTGATAACCGAGCATCACGTCGTCCGCCCCGGGCACGGCGATGACGAACGCGGCGCCGGCGACGCCGAGCAGGGTGAGCAGCGTGTCCATGTCGTCCTGGTCGGCCTCGGCGTGATTGGTGTAGCAGACGTCGACACCCATCGGGAGCCCGAGCAGCTTGCCGCAGAAGTGATCTTCGAGTCCCGCGCGGATGATCTGTTTGCCGTCGTAGAGATACTCGGGTCCGATGAAGCCGACGACGGTGTTGATCAACAACGGTTTCAGCATCCGCGCCACCGCGTAGGCCCGCGTCTCCAGGGTCTGCTGGTCGACCGGCTTGCCGCCGGTGCCGAGATGCGCACCGGCCGAGAGCGCCGATCCCTGACCGGTCTCCAGGTACATCACGTTGTCGCCGACGGTTCCGCGGCGCAGCGACCGTCCCGCCTCGTCGGCCTCGCGCAAGATGTCCAGGGTCACGCCGAACCCCTTGTTGGCGCCCTCGGTGCCCGCGATCGACTGGAACACGAGATCGACCGGCACCCCCTGCTCGATGAGGTCGACCGTGGTCGTCACGTGCGACAGCACGCACGACTGCATCGGGATCTCGAAACGCTGCCGGATGTCATCGAGCATGTGGAGCAGGTCGGCGGTCGCCCGCGGCGAATCCGACGCCGGGTTGATCCCGATGACCGCGTCGCCGCAGCCCATGAGCAGGCCGTCGAGGGTCGCCGCGGCGATGCCGCGTGGGTCGTCGGTGGGGTGATTGGGCTGTAGGCGCGTCGCGATCCGGCCGGGCAGTCCGATGGTCGTGCGAAAGGCGGACGTCACCCTGGTCGCCGCCGCCGCCAGGATCAGGTCCTGGTTCCTCATGATCTTCGACGCGGCGGCCACCATCTCGGGGGTCAGTCCGGGGCCGACGCGGGCGAGACGTTCACCGGCATCGGATCGGGTGGCGATCCCCAGCAGCCAGTCCCGGAACCCGCCGACGGTCAGGTCGGCGATCTCGGCGAACGCGGTCCGGTCATGGGTGTCGACGATCAGTCGGGTCACCTCGTCGGACTCGTACGGCACCAGCGGCTCGTCGAGAAATCGGCTCAGTGGCACATCGGCGAGTTGCCATGCGGCCGCGGCACGTTCGGCGTCGGAGTCGGCGGCGCAACCGGCCAGTTCATCGCCGGATCGGCGTGGGGTGGCCTTCGCCATGAGTTCGACGAGGCCGTCGAACCCATAGGTGGTGCCGGCGATCGTCTGTGTGTACTTCATCGGATCGACCGGCCGGGGAGGAGCTGAGTGCGCGTCATGATTCCCCGAAGTCTAGGTTCGGACCCGACCGGGCGCATGCCGAACGCGGGCGTCTCCTCGCACCGTCGGGGCCGAGATCGGTGCGTTCCTCACCGCCGCGAACTCACGGCGGTGAGGTCGCGGGTCACTGTGCCGCGTCGGCAGAGGACTCGAGCGTGAAACCGATCTTCAGCGTGACCTGGAAGTGCGCGATCTGACCTTCCTCGATGTGGCCGCGGGTCTCGGTGACCTCGAACCAATCGAGATGCTTGACGGTCTGCGAGGCACGAGCGATCGCGTTACGAATGGCGTCGTCGGTGCCGGTCGATGACGATCCGACCACTTCGATGACTCGATACACATTGTCCGACAAGGTAATCGCTCCAATCGTGAGAACATCTGGGCATAGTCCGCGGTGGGTCCGCCGCCCGGGCGGGCCGCCACTCCTGTCTACCCTACGATCGAGGGGTGAAACGCGGTTCGGAAATGCGGGACGTCCCCGAGAGATGCCCGTGCACGTCCGGCTCGTCGCTCGGCGACTGCTGCGGTCCCGTTCTCGCCGGTGAGCGGGCCGCGCCGACCGCAGAGACGTTGATGCGTTCGCGTTTCACCGCTTTCGCGCTCGGCGATCGGAATCATCTGCTCGCGAGCTGGCATCCCGACACCCGCCCCGCCGCACTCGATCTGGACGAGTCGATGCGTTGGTACCGCCTCGACATCGAGTCGAGTAGTGGCGGTTCACTGTTCGAGGTCGAGGGAGAGGTCACGTTCACGGCCCACTATCGGCGAGGTGCGGAGCGTGGATCGCTGCACGAGCGCAGTCGCTTCCTTCGAGCGAACGGCCGCTGGCTGTACGTCGACGGGATCGTGGGGTGAGCCGAGATCAGGCGTCGGCGTAGTCCCAGAACTGGAGCCACGTCACGTTGGCGAACACCGTCAGACACAGGAGGTAGAGGAGCAGGACCGTAGCCGCTCCCGCGATGTTGCTCCGCCAGTTGCTTCCGTCGACCGGATCGAGCCACCGCCGGAACGGGCGTGAGGCCCATGGCATCAGCCACCACTGCATGAGCGAGACGCTGACCACCTGGCTCAGCCACAGTGCCAGCCACGGCTCCGCACCGAGACGATCGAGTGTCGGGCCGAGGAACCTGGAGAGGGTCATCACGGTCGGGTACAGGACCAGCAGCACCATCATCGCCGACTTCCAATTCGGTGTCTGCAGAATCCGGCCGCGATCGGTGCGCACCGTGGTGCCGAAGGCCGTCGTGCTGGCCATCGTCTCGAAATCATGGGTCAGGCTCGAACGCAGCCCGGCGAGCGCTTCGCTGCGTCGGCTCGACGAGACCCAGGACGCCAGCTGACGGTCCGTGCGGAACCGCAACACCGACAGCGATGTCTCCTGCTGCGCATCGACGAACAGCGCGGTGCCCTCGTAACCGCCGAACTCGCTCGCCGAGTTGGTCAACACGTGTTGTGCCGCAATGAATTCGGGCACCGCTCCGGTGACGATGTCGTGCCGGAACGCGCCGACACCGGGCGGGGGCGACCGCCCGTCGACGAGTTCGAGCACGGGCGTCGCCGGTAGCCAACCGCGCGCTCGTCCGGCATCGAGCGCCGCGCGGTGACCCGAGCTGTCGAGCCAACGGTCCAGGGCGTCCTCGTCGACGAAGGTGGTGGCGACCGCCGGGTCGAAATGTCCGTCGGTCACCGCCGAGATCGCGACACCCAGACAGCCGTCGGAGTCGGTGGCCGACGCGGCGAGTGTCGCGGCCCACTCCGCGAAATCGCCGGTGTCGCCGGCGTGGAAGACCGACACCGCGATGATCGCGGTGCCTGTGGCGTCGTGGGTGGTGACGATCGTCGTGTCCTCGGGTCGCCGATTCATGGGCTGCCGGTCAGACGGTGACCCGACGCCCCTGGACGTAGACCTCGGCGATGGACGACTCGCGCAGGCCCATCAGCAGGCCGAACAGGGTCTGGTCGCGGGCGAGATCGGCATCGTCGGACCGGACGGCGTTCTCCAGCGTGGACTTCAGGGCGTCCACGGGTTCGATGACCAGGAAGTCGGCTTCCTTGCCCTCATCGAAGTTGCCGAAACGGTTCTCCATGTCGAGTGCCCGGGCCCCGCCGACGGTCCCGATGAACAGCATCTCGGCCGGGTGCATCGACACCCCGGCGTCTCCGGGCTCGGTGATGTGCTGTTTGAAGGCATCTCCGAGTACGCGCGGGACGAGCCATTCGTCGCCGCCGCCGAAATCGGTTCCGGCGGAGATGTTCACACCCGCCGCCACGGTGCGCTTCCACGGCATCGTGCCGGATCCGAGGAACAACTGAGACACCGGACAATGCGAGATCGAGGTACCGGTCTCGGCCATGCGCGCGAGTTCGGCGTCCTGGCAGTGCACGCAGTGCGCGAGGATGGTCCGCGGACCGAGCAGGCTCTTGCCGCCGACCTGCGATCCGGGCAGGAACTTCCCGTCATAGGTGTCGAGGTAGGAGTCGACCTGGTAGACCTCCTTGGTGGTGTCCACCTCTCCGGTGCCGGGACGGTTGTTCTCGTTGAGGTGGCTGTGGACGTAGACGCCCTGCTCGCGGTATTCGTCGTACAGGTCGCCGAGGTTCTTCAGCGTCTCGGTGGTCACCGACAGCGAGAACCGCGGCACGATCGCGACGTGCAGCAACGCGGTCCGGTAGTCGCCGGTGTCGGCGGCATGCCACTTGTCGATCTCGGCCCGGGTGAGACGGACCGCCTCCTCCTCCGAGGTCAGCAGCGGCTTGGCGGTGTCACCGCCGACGGTCTGGATGCCGCGGCCGGCCACGATACGCAGCCCGGCCTTCTGGGTCTCGGTGAACAGGGAATCCTGGGCGTGGGGGAAGGCGGAACCGAACACCATCATCGCCGTCGTACCCGCGGCGACCCGTCGCCTGGTGAACTCGACCGCAGCGGCCTGGGCGAATTCGGGGTCGGCGAACTTGGATTCGGACGGGAAGATGCACAGATTGAGCCATTCGAGCAGTTGCCCGCCGCCGTAGGAGTCGCCGGCGTAGGTCTGCGGGAAGTGGATGTGGGTGTCGACGAAGCCCGGGATGAGATACCCGCTCGGGTGCTCGTGCGCCTCCGCGCTCGCGAATTCGGAAGGGAGCTCGGATCTCTCGCCGGCGAACTTGATCGTGCCGTCGTCGCCGACCACCAGAGCTCCGTCGGGTATCGATACCAGCGCGTCCACCGCCTCGGTGATCGCGGGACTGCCGGCGAGATGGAAGATGTGCCCGTAGTGGACGGTGTCGGTCATCGGTGCTCCTCGGGCATCGGGGTCACAAACTCGGATCGTCATCGGAGGTCCACCCGGGTGCCTGTGATCGTCCTCGGATCTCGGACGCGGTCGGCGACCAGTATCACCCGCCTCCCGTTGCACGCGCGCGCCAACCGTCGAAGTCGCCGTCTGATCGTTTCCATGTGGCGCGCGAACCGGTCGGTGCGGGCTCTCAGCTACCGGTGCGGACCGCGATCCATTCGACGAACGGGACCGTCGCCCGCCAGTCCCGCCGCACCCGATCGACGAGTTCCGCGGAATGGATGATCTCGTCGAATCCGTAGTCCCGACCCACCGACAGCGATCGGTGGCGGAGCAGTTCGATTCGCGGGTGGGCGACGTCGTACCCGCGAGGTGCGGTCTTCAGCCGGTCCCCGGCGATCTCCCAGCCGTCCCTCGTGAGCCGCCTGAGCAGGCTCTCGAGCTCGGGTCCGCTGCGGTCGTGGTCGATGGACTTCCGAATCTCGGCGAGCCGGGCCGGGGTGGCCTCGTAGAAGCCCGCGCCGACGCGAACACCCGGTGCGCCGATCTGCACGTAGTACCCGGTGGCCGGGGCCACGGCGACAAACGCGCCCTGGTGGGTCTTGTACGGCGCTTTGTCCTTCGAGAACCGGACATCGCGGTGCGGTCGGAAGATCTTGGCCGGGCCGAACTCGTCGGCCAGCGCGTCGGTCAGGGCGCGGATGGGTTCGGCCACCGCGGCACGGTAGGTGTCCTTGTGGGCCTCCCAGAACTCCTTGGAGTTGTCGATCTCCAGATCGTCGTAGAAGTCGAGGGCGGCCTCCGGGAACCCGGTGAAGTCTGTCATCGTCACCCCGGCAACCCGCGACCGAATCCGACGACACCGCCGTCGGAGCGCCAGTCCAGTGAATGCACCCGGATGCGGCCCATCTCGTTGCCCCCCACGGTGACGGCGGTCTCGCCATCGACCGCGACGACGATGTTGGTGTGCTGTCCGAATCCCGACGACCGGTCGTAGAGCACGACGTCGCCCACCCGGGGCGGTTGATCGCCGACGGCGTCGAACCGGCCCGCGGCCTCGTAGTACTCCTGCAGCGTGTACACGCCGGGGATGCGCCATTGACCGGAGTGGGGGTTGACCAGCGGATTGCCGGCGGTCCGCATGATCCAGCTCACGAAGTTCGCGCACCACGGTTCGTCGACGCCTTCGGAGTAGAACGTCCCGGGACGCTGAGCGGTGTGTTCGTGTCGCACCGCCTCGACGACGCGGCGCTGGGCCGGCGTGAGTTCCGCGGCGTCGATCTGCGGGAACTCGGCGGTGTCCCAGGGCAACCACCGTTCGGGTACGGCCCGCCACGCGACGAGACCGACGCCCGCGACGACGATCACGACCAGCGCCGCGGCGATCACCGTCCGCCGACCACGTCGACGCACCGGGCGCATGCCCGCACTGTCTGCGGGTCGGTCGGCAGTCGTGTCGGCGCTCACCTCGACGAGTGTAGGCATCGTCCGTGGCCGCGCCTCGTTCCTCGTCTCCGCCGGCGTTCGCCCGGCGCCTCGCCCGCGCGGGCCACATGCGCGCTTGGCACAATGGGCGCCGGTCGGGGGGGCCAAGGCGATTCAAGGAGCGAACGCGGTGGACGAGTCAGATCACGAGCCGATCCTGCGTGCCGGGGACACGTGCCGGGAGATCGCGACCGCCGACCGCGTCGCATGCATCGTCGACGCGGCGGACTACTTCCTGCACGCGAAGTCGGCGTTGCTGCAGGCCCGGCGCCGCATCGTCCTCATCGGTTGGGACGTGGACACCCGGATCCGGCTCGATCCGCGGACCGCCGACGACGAGGTCCCCGACGTGCTCGGTGACTTCCTGAGGTGGCTCATCGACAACCGTCCGGAACTGGAGATCCACGTCCTGCGCTGGAGCACCGGCGCGTTCACCGGAATCCTGCGCGGAGTCGCGCCGCCCTTCGTCCAGGATCTGCTCACCGGCCGTCGTCTGCACTACCGGATCGACGCCGCCCACCCCGTCTCCGCCGCGCATCATCAGAAGATCGCGGTGATCGACGACCAGTTCGCGTTCTGTGGCGGCATCGACATGACGGTGAACCGGTGGGACACTTCGGAACATCTGTCGCACAACGAGTTTCGCCGGGATCCCGATGACCGGCCGCATGGGCCCTGGCATGACGTCACGGTCGCCCTCGACGGCGACGCCGCGCGCGTGGTCGCGTCTGTCGCGCTCGACCGGTGGGAGGCCGCCACCGGCGAGAGCCTCAAACCCCTCGTCGACACCGACGGCCCCGACATCTGGCCGACGGATCTCGACGTCACGTTCACCGACTGCGACGTCGCGGTGGCCCGGACGATTCCGCAGTACGACGACCGGCCCCAGGTCGAGGAGATCCGGCGCCTGTACCGTGCGGCCTTCGCCGCGGCCCGCCGCACGATCTACATCGAGAGCCAGTACCTGGCGGCGCGCGAGGTCGCGGACGCGCTGGCGGAACGACTCGCCGAGCCCGACGGGCCCGAGATCGTCCTGGTGCTGCCGAGGCATGCGGACAGTCCGGTGGAACGGCTCGCCATGGACGGTGCGCGGCACAAATTGCTGCAACTCCTGTGGCGCGCCGACAAGTACGACAGATTCCGCGCCTTCTACCCCGTGACGGCCGAGGGGGACCCGATCTACGTGCACGCCAAGGTGCTCATCGTCGACGACGTCCTCCTGCGCATCGGATCCTCGAACCTCAACAACCGGTCGCTCGGATTCGACAGCGAGTGTGACGTCGCCATCGAGGCCGATCCGAACGACCCTGCCGACGGCGACCTGAGCGAGACGATCCTGTCCATGCGCACGCGGTTGTTGTCCGAGCATCTGGGCGTCGACCACGAGGTGTTCGACGATGCTGTGGCACAGGAGAACTCACTCGTCGGGGCGGTCGATCGGCTGACCGGCCCGGGCCGGACACTCGAGGCTTTCGATCACGAGACGATCGACGGCGAGGAGTCCCTCATCGCGGAGAACGAACTCGTGGACCCGGAGGACGCGCGGATCGGCACGATCGACCGCATCTACCGCGCGGTGATCCGTCGAGGCACGCGGAACCTGCTGCGGCGCTGACGTCACACCCGCGTGCGGGCCGCCTCGATGGCGGGGGCGATGACCTCGGCGAGGTCGGATGCGACGTCGCGATCGCCCTCCGGGGGCATCGCGATGTAACTCAGCGCCATCCTGGTGATCGCGCGCGAGATCCGCACGACGTCGGACTCCGGCATCGACAGCCACTCGGACTCGCGGAAGGCCTCGGCCAGCCGGTCGGCGGCCGTGGTGATGATCGGTGCCGCATCGGTGGTGATCAGCTTCATCAGATCGGGTTTGGCCTCGCCGGACAGCAGCGAGGCGATCAGCGGGTCGGTGGCGACTCCGGCGAAGAATTCACCGAACCCCTTGTGCAGGGCCTCGGTGACGTCGTCGACGGAACTCGCCAAGGAATCTGCGACATGGCCGGCGAAACGGCCCGCCAACCGCACCGCGTAGCCCTGCGCGAGGCCGTACCGGGAACCGAACTCGTTGTAGACGGTCTGGCGGCTGACCCCCGTCGCGGCGGCGACATCGGACATGCGCACCGCCGCCCAGTCCCGGTCCAGCAGCAGGTCGTGCAGTCCGTCGAGCAGCGAGTTGTGCAGCAGGGCTTTGCTGTCCTGCGCATAGTTGCGAGTCGTCATCCGTGCGCACCGACCGGCTGGAGAGATGACTCGATCTCGGCGCGCAGGGATCGTCCCGAGCCGCCCCTGCCCAGGCAGACCGCGCCGACAAGACGACTGCCGGCGAAAGCCCGCACGACAGAGCAGGAGTCGTCCAGGTCGACCTCCACACGATCTCCCGATGTCGGCCACCCGACGATCTGGATGTTGGTCGTGTACTGCATCGTCCAGGCCAGTGGCACACGCGGTACCGCAGTGCTGATGCCGGTGTCCAGCCCGAGGTCGGCGGCGATCGTCATGGCGACCAGTCTGCCGTGCTCGGTCGCGGTGAGCCACTGCTCGGCACGCATCGGTGCGCCCGTCAACGGATGGGGCCGCGCCGCGACGTCGCCGGCCGCGTAGACGCCGGGGACCCCGGTTCGCAGCGAATCGTCGACGACGATCCCGGCCGCATCGACGGGAATCCCTGCGCTGCGCGGCAATTCGAGATCGGGCTCCATTCCGATCGCGCTGATCACCGTTCCGGTCAAGGCCCGTCCGTCGGGCAACGTCACGGACTCGGCGGTGATCGTGGTGGGCACCACGCCGGTGAGGATCTGCACCCCGCGTTCCCGGTGCAGGGTCGCCACCGCCTCGGCCACCGTTGCCGGAACGACCCGTGACAACAGCGACGACTCGCGCTCGATCACGGTGACGCGCGAACCGTCTCCGGTCGACGCCACGGCTGCGGCGATCTCCAGTCCGATCAGTCCGCCGCCGAGAACGATCACCGGCCCGTCCTGGATCGCGTGCCGGAGCTCCGCCGCGTCGTGCCGGGTGCGCAGGGCGAGCGGGGACGACGTCGTGCCGGGGAGTCGCCGGGCACGCCCTCCGGTGGCCAGGACCAGCGCGTCGTAATCCACTTGGGAGGAGTCGGCGAGGCAGACCCGCCGCGACGAGGTGTCGACGTCGGCGACGCGCGTCGAGGTCACGATCTCGATGCCCCGATCCGACCAGTACCCGGGCGGACGGAGCGTGATCTTGGCGTCCGTCAGGTCGCCGTCGACGAGGTTCTTGCTCAGCGCCGTTCGTCGGTAGGGGAGTTGTGGCTCGTCCCCGAACACGGTGATTGTTCCGTCGAAACCGTTGGAACGCAGCGACTCCGCAGCCGTGATGCCGGCTACGCCGGTGCCGACGATCACCACCGAACCGCCCCGGGTGGTGCCGGCGCTCACGGACGGGCCACCTCGACCATCTCGAAATCGGCCTTGGCCGCACCGCAGTCCGGGCAGCTCCAGTCGTCGGGGATGTCGGCCCAGCGGGTGCCCGGCTCGATGCCGTCCTCCGGCCAGCCGAGCTCTTCGTCGTACTCGAAACCGCAGACCTCACAACGGAAGAGCTTGAAGTTCATCGCACAGAGTTCCCTTCGCTGATTTCATCCGGCCCGCTCGCTTCGCTCTCGGCGCCGCTGGGGTCATTCGGCCCGCTCGCTTCGCTCCCGGCGCCGCTGGGGTCATTCGGCCCGCTCGCTTCGCTCCCGGCGCCGAGGAAGTCGATCTTCTCCCGCACGCCGCAGTCGGGGCACGGCCAGTCGTCGGGAATCGTGGCCCAGGGCGTGCCGGGCGGGAATCCCTCCCGGGGAGCGCCGACGGTCTCGTCGTAGACGTAATCGCAGACCGGACAACGGAAGGTGCTCATCGCGGCGACACCCCGTGCTCGGCCAGGACGCGTTCGCGGCGGTGCGGTGCGATGTTGATCCGTTCGACGTCTCCGTCGTAGTGGTCGAGCACCCGCTTGTCCATCACCCGCCGCCAGATCGGCGGGAAGTAGGCGAGCGTGATCATGCTCGCGTATCCGCTCGGCAGGTTGGGCGCGCCGTCGAAGCTGCGCAGCGTCTGGTACCTCCGGGTGGGGTTCGCATGGTGATCGCTGTGGCGCTGGAGGTGGTACAGGAAGATGTTGGTGCAGATGTGGTCGGAGTTCCAGCTGTGCTCGGGCGTGCACCGCTCGTAGCGGCCGGTCCGCGTCTTCTGGCGGAGTAGACCGTAGTGCTCGAGGTAGTTCACGGTCTCCAGCAGTGAGAAACCGTAGACGGCCTGGATCACGAGGAAGGGGAGGATCTCCCAGCCGAAGATCGCGGTGAGCGCCCCCCACAGCACGATCGACATCGCCCATGCGTTGAGGACGTCGTTGCTCGGATGCCAGAAGGGCTTGCCCGCCCGCTCGAGGCGTTTGCGCTCGAGTTCGACGGAGGACGTGAGGCTTCCCCAGACGCTACGGGGGAGGAAGCGCCAGAACGACTCTCCGAAACGGGAGCTGGCCGGATCTTCGGGCGTCGCGACCCGCACGTGGTGCCCACGGTTGTGCTCGATGTAGAAGTGACCGTAAAACGTCTGGGCGAGAGTGATCTTCGACAACCAGCGTTCCAGATCGTCCTTCTTGTGCCCCAGTTCGTGAGCGGTGTTGATTCCGATCCCGCCCATCGCGCCGATCGACAGCGCCAGCCCGATCTTCGACGCGAGCCCGAGCCCGCCGTCGATGCCGAGCCAACTGAGGTCGTCGGCCGTCCACAGGTAGCAGGCCATCACGAGACTCGCGAGCTGGAACGGGATGTACACGTACGTGCAGTAGCGGTAGTACTTGTCGTTCTCCAGCTGCTCCATCAGCTCTTCGGGCGGATTCGATCCGTCGGGCCCGAAGAACACGTCGAGGATCGGGAGCAGGACGTAGACGAGTAGCGGCCCGATCCACCACCACACCGGCGACACGACGTCGAAACCATGGCCGATCGCATTGAAGCCGGCGACGAGACCCATTGCGAGAAAGATCGACGTCGGTGGGATCAGGCCGAGCAGCCAGAGATGGCGTTTGCGGTCCTTCCACTCGGCGGCGGAGTCATCCGCGGTGAACGGGGTCGGTGCGGTACTCATACGCGCTCCTGTCTGGGCGGGCTGTGTTCTACGCCACTAGACATTAACCGCGACAATGTCCGTTGTCTAGACATTCACGTCTATTTGTAAACAAGCAACGCCGCGGGGACGTACGACGAGGACCTGGGCGGCAGGAAGGTTGCTCGCCGACGCGTGCGGCAGTTCTTGTGTTCTGGAGTTCGGCGCGGGTTCGCGCATGCCTACGTGGTCACGAACCGCGCCGTGAGGCTGTTGCATGTGCGACTGCCGCCGTCGTGGTGCTCGATCGAGGTCTGTTCAGTGATCAACGTCGACGTCGGGTTCGGCTGCCCGGAACCCGCTCCCGCTCGAATGGCCGAGTGGGAGCGGGTCGGTCGTGTTCCGCTGTGGAGTTGTCAAAGTACGGATGCGGTCCCGGGTTTGGCCCGGGTGCGAAAAGTGCGGCGTACGAGGTGTGTGTCAGAAGGGTTGGAGTCAGGCGGCGTCGTCGAGTCGCATGGTGCGTCGGTTGTAGGCGGGTAGTGGTCGGCGCTGTGGGTCGATGGTCGCGGGTGGGACGAGCCAGGGGTGTCGGTCGAACCCCATGACGATGTCCCAGCCGTGGTGGTGGACCTGTGTGTGGCAGCGTTGGCAGAGCAGGCAGCCGTTGTCGAGGTCGGTGGGTCCGCCGT
>ERZ501064.23-NODE-23-length-45799-cov-9.143669_pt1 | contig 45799 bp, 43 predicted proteins | sample MGYA00510851_ERZ501064 | MGnify/ENA primary metagenome ERZ501064 (study PRJEB25958, sample SAMN03398529) | human skin metagenome | study: EMG produced TPA metagenomics assembly of the Human Skin Microbiome Metagenome (human skin metagenome) data set. | reverse complement strand
TCGACAGCCGGCTCGCCGCCACCTACAACCGCCAGTCGGTGCTTGAGTTCGAGCGGATCAGGGACTTTCTGTTCCTGCATTATTGGTCGAACCGGCGTCACGGCGAACCGTTCTGGGATCACCTGCGCGCGCTCGATCCGCCGGAGGGCCTGCAGATCAAGCTGGATTCGTGGCGTGCCGCCGGCGCGTTCGTGCGCAACGAGTGGGACACGTTCCAGGACCCCAGCTGGCTCAGCATGTACGCCGGCTTCGAAGACCTGCCGGTGCGACACTCGCCGCTCGCCGACCAGTTCGGCGAGGCCGAGCTGGCCGCGGCGGTCCGGGCCACGCTGTCCGATCCGGGCGCGGCCGCGCAGCGAGCACTGCGGGCCCGGGCGCGGCTCACCGCGGAGTTCTCCTGGGCCGAGGTCGCCGAGCGCACCGCGAGCGTGCACCTCGCCGCGAAGCGTCGAGTCCGGCACGCGATCGGACGGCCCGACATCCCGGAACGCCCGCTGCCCGAACGGGACCCGGGCCAGGCATAGCCCCCTGCTCCCTGAGGAGCCCGGAGCCTGCGGAGGGCGTCACGAAGGGTCACTCCCGCTCGGCCGCGGCCTTCTTCCGTTCGATGTCGGCGAGGGCGCGTTCGAGTTCGGCGCGTTCGGCGGCGTTCGACGCCCAGTCGTCCATCCGGTTCTTGACCACCCGGGCGGGTGCGCCGACCGCAATGGCGTAGTCGGGGATGACGCCCTTGACCACCGCGTGCGAGCCCAGCACGCATCCTCGCCCGACGATGGTGTTGCGCAGCACCGACACCTTGGCCGCGACCCACGTGTCCGGCCCGATGCGCACCGGGCCCTTCACGATGCCCTGGTCTTTGATCGGCAGCGTGATGTCGTCCATCTTGTGGTCGAAGTCGCAGATGTAGCACCAGTCGGCGATGAGGGTGGAACCGCCGATCTCGAGGTCGAGGTAGGAGTTCACCACGTTGTTGCAGCCGAAGACGGTCTTGTCGCCGATGCGGAGGCTGCCCTCGTGGCAGCGGATGGAGTTGCCGTCGCCGATGTGGACCCAGCGACCGATCTCCATGCGCGCGAGTTCCGGCGTCGCGTGGATCTCGACGTTGCGCCCAAGGAACACCATGCCCCGCAGCACGATGTGCGGATTGGCCAGGCGAAACCGCGCCAGGCGGTAGTAGCGCACGAGGTACCACGGTGTGTACGCCCGGTTGCGTCTGATCCAGCGCAGCGAGTCCAGCGTGAGAAAACGCGCCTGGTCGGGGTCGCGGCGTCGGCCTGCGCGCCGGCGGGACCGGTACGACGCATTCCACATGGTGGTCATGACCAGAAACCCTAATCGACGCGATTTTCGCGCACGATAGGCTCACTGCTGGCGCGGAGTGCCGTTCGATGGCATGCCCGGCGCCTGGACCCGACGCTGAACAGGGCACGACGACGAGGAGCAGGATGGCTTTGGCACGACCGCAGGTGTCTCGACGCCGCCGATCCGCGCTGACCCGCCTGCTCGTCGCGCTGACGGCCGTGTGCTCGATGGCGCTCGCCGCCTGCTCGGACGGCCACATCGACGTCCGCTCCGTGCCGAGCGTCGGCTGGCCCAGCTACGGAGGTGTCCCGGGCAACGCCAACTTCGCGTATGCCGATGTGCCGGAAGACCTGACGCTGAGCTGGACACGCCCGACCGGCGGCCCGGTCACCGCACCGGTGACGATCTCCGGCAAGGGGAACGTGGGCGTGACGTCGAATGCGGCGCAGGGATGCAACGTGCTCGTGCTCGACAGCCGCTCCGGACGCAAGAACTTCTGCAAGGACATGCGGGCCGGTGTCGAGATCAACGCGATGCTCGTCGATCAGTACGACCAGCCCTATCTCGGCGAGGAGACGACCTTTCTCGCCTTCAATGCCGGCGGCGCCATCCGCTGGCGGGCCGGCGTGATCGGCGTACCGCTGTCGGCGAAGTTCGCGGCCCCGAACGAGGTGCTGGTCGCCACCACACAGGGTCAGATCCTGCTGATCGACACCCAGCGCAACGAACTCCTCGCGCCTGAGGTGAGACTGCGCGACGACGCCGATCCCGCGCAGCCGCTCCGCGGCTTCGGCGACTGCGTGAGCAACGGGCCGCAGTGCGCGATCCCCGCCCCCGCTGCCGTCGACACCGAACGAGAACGCTTCTTCCTGAACTTCTTTCCCCAAGGCGCAGCGACGTCGCAGATCCGCGCGATGAAGTACGGCGCCGTTGCCGGGAACCGCGAAGTCCGGACCGCGTGGCAGGCCGACGTCCCCAGCGGCGTCATCGGGACCCCGACGCTCTCGGCCGACGGCGCGACCGTCTATGCGTTCTCGCGCGACGGCAAGATCGTCGCCCTGAACGCCGAGGACGGATCGACGCGGTGGACCTACGACATCGGCGGCCACGGATTCGCGACGATGACCGTCTCCCCGGACGGTCTGATCATCCCGACCGGTTCGCTCGGCGCCCCGCTGACCCTGCTGCGTGACCGGGGCGATCGTGCCGAACAGGTCTGGCAGCGCACCGATCTGGCGACGGTGAGCCTGTCCGCGCTGACCCAGCAGCAGACCGCGTGGACGGTCGCCCGCGATCCCGGCAAGGACTCCCTGTCCCTGGTCGAGGTGTCCACGACCGACGGCGCGACGAAACGGACTCTGCCGCTGCCGGATTCACGCGGTTTCGCGACCGGCGTCTCGGTGTCCTACGCCGGACAGATCGCGACCGCGACCAATCTCGGCGAGGTGTACTTCTTCGACAGCAAGGCCGATCTCGACTAGGTGTTCGTAGAGTGCGGGATTCGTACTGGAAACCGATACAGATCCCGCACTCTGCGTGGTCGGGGTTCGTTTCAGAACCGGACGCCCGGCTCACAGATGAACGCGGCACCCTTGCGCCCGATCCGGGTCAGCACCACCGACAACGGCCGGGAGCCCCTGAGCTTGAGCTTCTTCCGCAGCCGGTCGGGGTCGACGTCGAGTCCGCGGACGAGGATCTCGAGGGGGCCGCAGTCGAGCGCCGCGAGCGCCTTCCGGAGCGCCTTCTCGGTCACGCCCGTCTGCTCGATCACCCGGAATCCGCGGGCGCCGTCGGGGACGGAATCACCCGTGAGATAGGCGATCTGCGGATCGAGTTGCCAGAGCCCGGACCGGCGGGCGTAGTGCTTGACCAGCCCGGCGCGCACGATCGCCCCGTCCGGGTCGACGATCCACTCCCCCGCCTCACCGGCCGGCACGTCGTCGTCTTCGCGGTCGGTGACCTCGACCTCGGCGATGGTTCCGTCGGCGCGGGTGCGGAGCACGGTGGCCCGCCGGCCGGGCTCCACACCCGGGCCCGTCCACAGGCACGCCTCGCGCACGCCGCCGTCGAGTGAGGTGACCTGGACCTCGCCGTCGAAGCCATAGCGGTTTCGCAGCATCTGATGGTCCAGTCCGGGAGCGCATTTCACGATGAGCGTGCGACCGGGATAGGTCGTCAGCAGCTCGAAGAGCGGTGGGGTCAGCTGATCGAGCCGGAAGATGCGGCCCGCATCCGATCGCCGCGCGGGATCGGCGAGGAGCACGTCCGCGGTCGAGGTCGGGGTGAGCGCGTCCGCGACCAGCAGCGTCGCCTCCGGCACGTTGGAACGCGCCATCGCGAGCCGGACCCGGTCGATGTCGCTGCCGATGACACCCGAGATACCGTTGGCGCGCACCAGCTCTCGCAACTCCGCCCCGATCGAACAGGTCAGGTCGTGCACCACCGATTCCGGGAACCGCGCCGCGATTTCGGCCGCACGGTGCGCGGCGACCACCGACGCGGTCGCCTGCTGCAGGGCGTCGTCGGTGAGCAGGAGCGCCTCGGCATCGCGCAGCTTCGAGCGGGCGCGCCTACGACACTGCACCGTCTCGATCAGCGCGGCGTCGTGGGGCGCGTATCGGCTGCGTACCTCGGTGATGTCGGCCAGCATCGTCGACGGGGTGAGCTCGAGGCCGGCCACCGTGTCGAGCGCCTTCTCGCCGTGCCGCGACCGCAGGAACGCGACGTCGTCGAGATCGAAGGAGTAGCCCATGGCCTGACGACGGAACCGCCTACTGCGGCTTCGTCCCCGTCACCACGACGTTGTAGAAGAACTTCGGGGGTACGACCTTGCGCAGCACGTTCTCGTCGAGCCAGGTCAGCCGCTTCCAGCCACCGAAGGCAAAGCGGGCCCAGCCCCAGCCGAGCTTCTCCGGCGGCACAGCGGCCTCGAAGGTGCGGACCGGCCAGCCGAGCATCGCGGCGGCCAGTTCCTCGGTGGCGGTGGCCACCTTCTGCGCGCCGGCGGCGCGGGCGATGCCGGCGAGCTCGTCGGGATCGAAGGTGTGGATGTCGACGACGGCCTCGAGCGCGGCCGCACGCGAGGACTCGTCGAGTTCCTCCTGCGGGCGCCGCCACCCCTGCAGCGGACCGAACTTCGTGACATTGGTCGTGGCGAACCACGTCGCCCGACTCATCCAGCGCGCGTAGAAGTCACCGATCGTCGACGGCTCACCCGCGAAGATGAACCGCCCGCCGGGCTTGAGGACCCGCAGCACCTCGCGCAGCGCCTGCTCGACATCGGGAATGTGGTGCAGCACAGCATGTCCGACGACGAGGTCGAAGGTGTCGTCGTCGTACGGGATCTTCTCCGCGTCGGCGACCCGGCCGTCGACATCGAGACCGAGGTTCTCCGCGTTGCGCAGGGCGACCTTGACCATGCCCGGCGAGAGGTCGGTGACCGACCCCTTCGACGCAACACCCGACTGCATCAGGTTCAGCAGGAAGAAGCCGGTGCCACAACCGAGTTCCATCGCGCGGCCGTACGGCAGGGGCTCCTCGGTGGCCACGGCGTCGAAACGGCCACGCGCGTAGTCGATGCAGCGTTCGTCGAAGCTGATCGACCACTTCTCGTCGTAGGTCTCGGCCTCCCAGTCGTGGTAGAGCACCTGGGCGAGTTTGGTGTCGGTGAGGGCAGCCTTGACCTGTTCCTCGGTGGCGTGCGGATTGGGAGCGGGATCGGTGCCCGGTGTGGCGTCGGTGGTCATGATCGCTTCCTGTGTGCGTGGTGATGGGGTGCTGTGGTCGAGGGGTACGCGGCGACGACGGCTCAGCGGCCGACGAATTCCGCCTTCCCGGGGCCGTTCTCGAGGAACGAAGTCAGACCGATGGCGCGGTCCTCGGTCGCGAACAGCGGGGCGAACAGCTGCTCCTCGATCTTGAGCCCGGTGTCGAGGTCGACGCCGAGGCCCTGGTCGACGGCCTTCTTGATCGCGGCGAGCGCCACCGAGGCGGCGCCGTCGAACTGTCCGGCCCAGGCGAGCGCGGCGTTGTAGACCTCGTCCGGCGCGACGACCTCGTCGACGAGTCCGATCGCCAGCGCCTCCGCGGCGTCGACGAAGCGGCCGGTGAACATCAGGTCCTTGGCCTTCGACGGCCCGATGAGGCGTGCCAGCCGCTGCGTGCCGCCGCCGCCGGGGATGAGACCGAGCAGGACCTCGGGCAGCCCGAGCTTCGCGTTGTCGCCCGCGATCCGTCGGTCGGCACCCAACGCGACTTCGAGGCCACCGCCGAGCGCGTACCCGGTGATGGCCGCGACGGTCGGCTTCGGGATGGCGGCGATCGCGCCGAGATCGCTCTGCAGGCGACCCGCCACCCGGCTCATCTCGGCGTAGCCGACGTCCCGCATCTCCTTGACGTCCGCGCCGGCCGCCAGGATCTTCGGGCCGCCGTAGACGACGACGGCCTTGATGTCGGCGCGCACCGTGGCCTCCTCGGCCGCGGCGGCCAGTTCGGCCTGCACCTGCCGGCTCAACGCGTTCATCGGCGGCCGGTGCAGCAGGATGGTGCCGACCCCCGGATGAGCGTCGGAGCACTCGAGGGTCACGAACTCAGGCATGGTCGAAGGCTACCGGTAGGTAAGTCCGATCGATGCCCCAGCCCGACGACCCAGGCCGACGACCCGGCACGCACGACGCGGCCCGGAGTCCGCCGCCCACCGGCATCGGAGCCATACAGTGGCGGTCATGGCGAAAACGTCGGGTTCCGCAGGTGATCCCATCGAGCTCGAGGTCGGCGACCGCACCGTCCGGCTGTCGAGTCCCGACCGCGTCTACTTTCCCGAGCGCGGTGAGACCAAGCGCGATCTCGCCGAGTACTACCTGTCCGTCGGCGACGGGATCGTCCGTGCGCTGCGCGACCGTCCGTGCATGCTGCACCGGTTCCCCAAGGGCGTCAGCGGCAACAAGGTCCACCAGAAGCGCATCCCCGCCGGTGCGCCGGACTGGCTGGAGACCACCGAGATCTACTTCCCGCGGTACGGCCGCACCGCCGACGAACTGTGTGTCACCGAGTTGGCGTCGGTGATCTGGGCGGTGCAGATGTCGACCGTCGAGTTCCACCCCTGGAACTCACGACGCGACGACCCCGAGTCGCCCGACGAGTGGCGTATCGACCTCGACCCGATGCCCGACTGCACGTTCCCCCGGATCCGGCGGGTGGCGCACGTCGTCGAAGAGGTTCTCGACGAACTGGGTATGCGCGGGTTCCCCAAGACCTCGGGCGGTCGCGGGCTGCACATCTACGTCCGCATCGCGCCGGAGTGGGGCTTCCCGCAGGTCCGGCGTGCGGCTCTCGCGTTCGCTCGGGAGGTCGAACGTCGGGCGCCCGACGACGTGACGACGACCTGGTGGCGCAAGGACCGCGACCCGGCGGCGGTCTTCGTCGACTACAACCAGAACACCCGCGACCACACCATGGCGTCGGCCTACTCCGTGCGTGGCAACGAGCGGGCCACCGTGTCGACGCCGATCACCTGGGCCGAGATCGACGACATCGAACCCGACGATTTCACCATCGCCACCGTGCCGGCCCGGTTCGCCGAACTCGGAGACCTGCACGCGGAGATCGACGACGTCGCGCACCGACTCGACACCCTCATCGACTGGGCCGACCGCGACGACATCGGCACCGACGAGGACGCCGAGATCATCGATATGGATCGGTGACGTCGCGTAACGACCGCAATGCCTTCTCCAGGGCGGCGAACTCAGCGTCGCCGAGATGCTCGCGCCACTCCTCCTGCTGCGCCTCGACCTCGCGCGCAGCTACCTCGCACAGATGAACGCCGCGCTCACTCAGCGTCACCAGCCGGGCGCGACGGTCGGACGGGTCCGGCACCCGGGTCAGGTAGCCAGCCGCCTCGAGTTGGTCGACGATGCCACCCGCGGTCTGCTTGGTGACACCCGCCTGCTCGGCGAGATCGGTCAACCGCATGGGTTCGGGTGCCAGCCGCTGTAGCACCCGGGACTGCGCCGGAGTGATGTCGTCGGCCCCTTCCTCGGCGATCCGTGCCAACACCCGGCGCTCGGTCGCGCGATGGGCGATGAACATCAGGACGGCGATCTGCGGGTCGGACACGACGTTGACTTTAGTACGAAACCCTGACTAATATCAGTCAGGGAACCTGACTATCTGTGCGGCGGGAGCGACCGATGGACACCGACCTCATCTGGCAACGGATCGACGAGCAACGACTCGAACTCGCCGGACTGATCGAGACCCTCACGCCCGAGCAACTCGCCACCCCGTCGCTGTGCGACGCGTGGACGGTGCGCGACGTCGCGGTCCACCTCACCCACTCCCACACCTCACCGGCACGAGCGATGATCGCCGCGTGCCGATACGGATTCCGGTTCAACACGATGATCCGCGAACTCGCGCTGCGCGACGACACCACGGCGGATCAGGCCGCCTCGAAGTTGCGCGCCATGGTCGGTTCGCGTCGGCATCCGATCGGGACGACTCCCATGGCGCCGCTGCTGGATTCGCTCCTGCACGGGCAGGACATCGCGGTCCCGCTCGGACTCGACCGGCCGATGCCGACCGACGCCGCGACGGCGTGCGCCGACTACCTGTGGTCGACGGGTTTCCCGTTCCACGCACGTCGCCGAAACGAGGGACGACGCTACGTGGCCACCGACAGCGACTTCGCGGCCGGGACGGGCGCGGTCGTCGAGGCGCCGATCCGCGACATCGTCATGCTGTTCGGCGGACGGACGAACGCCGCCGGGGCACTGGCGCCCTCAACCTGACAGCGCGTCCGGTCAGAGCGTGATCTCGGGCGGCTGCTGATCGCCGAGAGTCCGGAAGTACTCGTCGGAGCCGGGGAAACCGAGGCCGGCCAGCCCGGCGCCGGGTGTCACGTTCGGCAGGATCGGTTCGATGACACGCTCGGCGTCGAGCAGTTCGTCGATGGTCGAGAACTGCGAGACGTAGTTGAGCTGCGACCACGTGGGCGGCATGAGGAAGTGCTGGCCCGCGGCCCAGGAATCGATCGCGACCCGGGCGTTCACCCACCGGGCGACCTCGGCTTCGGTGGTCTCGGCGTCGGCGTGCTGTCCGTCGGGCATCGCGGCCAGGAAGAACCGGGTGTCGTAGCGTCGCTTCTCGTTCACCGGGGTGATCCAGTGCGCGAGCGGACGCAGCAGATCGGCACGCAGCGTCAGTCCGCGCGCGGTGAGGAACTGCGCGAACGACAACGACTTCTCGACGAGGCGTTGCCGATCCTCGGCCAGTCCCTCCGGGTCGGCGAAGGCGCCGTCGGCATCGGTCGCGAGCAGGACGCCGCACTCTTCGAACGTCTCGCGGACGGCCGCGCACACCAGGGCCTGGGCGATCTCGGCGTCGCTGCCGAATTGCCCGGCCCACCAGGTGGCCTCGGGACCCGTCCACGCCAGGTCGGCGTCGGCGTCCCGCTTGTCGACGCCGCCGCCCGGGAACACCGTCATTCCCCCCGCGAAGGCCATCTGCTTGACGCGGCGTTGCAGGAAGACCTCGATGCCGTCGGCAGCGTCGCGGACGAGCACGACGGTCGCGGCATCCCGCAACGGTGCGGACACGATGTCCGGGCCCTGCTGCTGTGTCGACGTCATTCAGTTACCTCCTGCTGCTCGACGGTGGCCACCCGCGCGGCGCCGGCGCCGCGCGAAGTACCGGCCGTCGACCTTGTCCAGAACGATCTGCTGGCGGAAGGCGGCGGTGAGGTTCTCACTCGTGAGTACCTCCTCGAGCAGCCCCTGGGCCACCACGCCACCCTCGGACAGGATCATCGCATGTGTGAAACCTTCGGGGATCTCCTCGACGTGGTGGGTGATCAGCACGATGGCCGGGGCGTCGGGGTCGGCGGCCAGACGCGCGAGACGATCGACGAGTTCTTCGCGGCCACCCAGGTCGAGCCCGGCGGCCGGTTCGTCGAGCAAGAGCAGTTCGGGGTCGGTCATCAGCGCGCGCGAGATCACGACACGCTTGCGCTCGCCCTCGGACAGCGTGCCGAAGCGACGGTCCGCGAGGTGCTCGGCGCCCATCGATTCCAGCGATTCGACGGCCTGCGCACGGTCCATGGCGTCGTAGCTCTCGCGCCACCGCCCCAGGACCGCATATCCCGCCGAGATGACGACGTCGCTGACGATCTCCTCCGGCGGCACTCGATCGACCAGCGACGGGCTCGAGACCCCGATCCGGGTCGACAGCTCGCGGATCTCGACCCGGCCGAGCTTCTCGTTGAGCACGAAGGCGGTGCCCGACGTCGGGTGGATCTCCGCCCCGGCCAGTCGGATCAGTGTCGTCTTGCCCGCGCCGTTGGGTCCGATGATCACCCAGCGTTCGTCCAGTTCCACCTGCCACGACAGCGGGCCGACGAGAGTCTTGCCGCCTCGAACGACGGCGACGTCGCGAAAATCGATCAAGAGGTCGGGATCGGATTCGGTCACTCCCCCATCCTGCACCACGAGGGAATGGTCGACCCGTTCGACTCACGGCAGACCGGACGGCGGGAATAGTCCGGGGCGTCGGCCGCATTGAACATCGTCGTGACCCCTTCGAACCTCCCCTTGTCGATCCTGGATCTCGCGCAGATCGGTCGTGACGAGACTGCCGCGCAAAGCCTGTCCGCCAGTGTCGATCTCGCACAGAACGCGGAGAAGTGGGGCTACCGCCGGATCTGGTACGCCGAGCACCACAACATGTCGGCCATCGCGTCGTCGGCACCGGCGGTGCTCATCGCACACATCGCCGCGCACACCTCGACCATCCGTCTCGGCGCCGGCGGCGTGATGCTGCCGAACCATTCCCCGCTGACCATCGCCGAGCAGTTCGGCACCCTCGCCGAACTCCATCCCGGGCGCATCGACCTCGGGCTCGGGCGCGCGCCCGGCAGCGATCAGCAGACCTTCGCGGCCCTGCGCCGCACCCACGCCTCCGCGGAGCGGTTCCCGCACGACGTCCTGGAGCTGCAGGCCTTCCTCGGCGACGAGTCGCGTATCGAAGGCGTTCGCGCGACCCCGGGCGCGGGCACCCACGTGCCGCTCTACATCCTCGGCTCGTCGCTGTTCGGCGCGCAGCTCGCCGCGGCCCTCGGACTTCCGTACGCCTTCGCCTCCCACTTCGCGCCGCAGGCGCTCACCGAGGCCGTGGCGTTGTACCGCCGCGAGTTCCGGCCGTCGGAGGTCCTCGCCGAGCCCTACGTCATCGCGGGTGTCGGAGCGATCGCCGACGAGGACGCCGACCGTGCGCAGGCGCAGCTGCAGATCGCGAAACGTCAACGCGTGTCGCTGCTCTACGGCCGCGGCCGGACCTTCACCGACGAGGAAGCCGACGCCATCCTCTCGATGCCGCAGGGACGCCAGATCGACGAGATGCTGACGTACTCGGGTGTCGGGACGCCGGGCGAGGTGCGCGACTACCTCTCGTGGTTCGCCGGGCACGCCGACGCAGACGAGCTGATCGTCGCGTCGCTGGCGCCCGATCGTGACGTGTGGCTGGGCACCTTCGGCCACCTCGCGCCGGTGAACTCACCGGTCGCCGCCGGCTGACCGAGATCCGAGGGCAGACCGTCAGGCCAGCCGGAAGTCCTCGAAGTCGAACCCGGGCACGACGATACAGCTGACTAGTGACGGCTCGTCCCCGGCGGGCCGTGCACGCTGCCACACGCCCGGCGGCACGAGCGCCTGGGGTCGGTGACCGGCCTCGATGTCGGGTCCGACGAGAACTGTCGTCGGGTCACCGGGGACATCGGCGTCCCCGCCGAGATCGAGTTCGACCGGCGCTCCTCGATGGTGCAGCCACAGTTCGGCGCCGCGTACCGTGTGCCACGCCGACTCGTCGCCCGGCATGAGGACGAAGTAGATCGCCGTGCCGGCGGCACGGTCGCCGGTATAGCCGTCGGCAAGCGACGCCGACGGCACGACGACGTCGCTCCGCCACGTCTCCCGGAACCAGCCGCCTTCCGGATGGGGTTGCAGATCAAGAGCTTTCACCCATTCCGGCGGTACCGCAGCGCTCACGTGTCCTCCTGGGCCCGGATGACCTCGGCGATGACGGTCACCGAACCGGGCGCGATCTCGGTGAACCCGGCGTCTCGAACGGCCACCGCCCTCCCGGCGGCATCGGCGGAGAGCAGTTCTCGCCACCGCCCGGGCGTGGCCTGACGGACCGCGAGCGGGCAGTCGTCCCGACGCCACTCGATCGCGTCGTCCGCGGAGAGGAGCTTGGCCGCCAGCATCGACGCGTGACCGACCTGCGCGGCCAGTTTGCCGACAGTCATCGGCAGGTCGGGATTGGTCCACAGCACGACGCCCGAGACCGGCGGCTGCTCGGGCAGCTCTCCCTCGACCTCGGTCCCACCGATCTGCAGCTTCGCCACACGCCGGTCGAGGTCACCGACGCGGCCGGGCACGAACGCCCGTGCCGACGCCCCGCCCTCGGTCGCGGTCACACCCCAGACCTCCTGCGCGGCAGCCCATTGCGCGCCACGCGCGCGCCGGGCGATCTTCCGGATTCGTGCGTCGCACCAGGCGTCCATCGCCGCCGACCACGGACCGTCGCCCGCACTTCGTTCGTCGAGGCACAGTAACGCCACCGCTCGCGCCGCCGCGGTCAGCAGTTCGGTGCGGTCGGGCGGATCGTTCTTCTCGATGCGGAGCACCATCGCCATCGCCAGGACGTCGGCGGGGTCAGACGGGTCGTCACCGCCTCCGACGTAGGCGACCAGCCGCCGATGATCGGCCGCGATCGCTTCCGGATCGACATGCGGGGAGACCGTGCGCTCGGATTCCATGGCGCGGTGCGAGGTCAGCCCAGGGGTACCCGGCGATAGACGCCGTCGGCGGCGTCGGCCGCCTCGATCTCGTCGCGGGAGACGCCCAGGATGAACAGGACCCCGTCGAGAAACGGGTGATTCAGCGTGGCGTCGGCGACCTCGCGCAGCGCCGGCTTCGCGTTGAAGGCGATTCCCAGCCCGGCGACGCTGAGCATGTCGATGTCGTTGGCGCCGTCGCCCACCGCGATCGTCTGCTCCATCGGCACCCCGACCTGATCGGCGAACGACCGCAGCGCATGCGCCTTGCCCATCCGGTCGACGACCTCGCCGACGACCCGGCCGGTGAGTTTCCCGTCGACGATCTCCAGGGTGTTGGCCCGGACGAAGTCGAGTTCGAGTTCGTGCGCGAGTCCGTCGATGACCTGACGGAAACCGCCGGACACGAGACCGCAGTGGAATCCGAGACGGTGCAGCGTACGGATCGTCGTCCGAGCACCGGGGGTCAGTTCGAGCGACTTGGCGACATCGTCGAGAACACTTGCGTCGAGTCCGGCCAGGGCCTTGACGCGTTCGTGAAGGGACTGCGCGAAATCGAGTTCACCTCGCATCGCCGCCTCGGTCACCGCGGCGACCTCGGCTTCGCGGCCCGCGTGCGCGGCGAGCATCTCGATCACCTCGCCCTGGATGAGGGTCGAGTCGACGTCGAAGACGATCAGGCGCTTGGCGCGCCGAGCGAGTCCGCCGCGCTCCACGGCGATGTCGACCGAATGCTTCGCAGCAACCTCGGCGAGGCCTTTGCGGAGGGCGGCGTCGGCGGCGACACCACCCCGGCCGGCAACGCTGACCATGAGTTCGAGGCCGGTGAGCGGGTAGTCGGCGATTCCGCGGATCGAGTCGATGTTGCCGCCCTGGCTCGCCAGTTTCGCCGCGACGGCGCTGAACGCGGTGGCGGTGACCGGGCTGCCGAGGATCACGACGGCATGCGAGGACGGCGAGCGGCTACCGGGATCGACCCCGATCTCCACCCGGACGTCGAAACCGATGGACGCCATCGCCTGTTCGACGACTTCCTGCAGCGCCTCGGGGTCGCCGGTGGAGGACACCAGCACTCCGAGGGTCAGCTGTCCGCGGATGACCACCTGCTCGACGTCGAGCAGTGCAACGGCCTGACCGGCCAGGGCACCCATGAGAACAGAGGTGACACCTGGCCGGTCGGGACCGGTGACAGTGACCAGGACGGTCGTACCGGAACTGGCTGTCGAGTCCTTGCTCACCGGGTCAGCGCGGGTCGGGATCCGGGGATCCCTCGTGCGTTCCCACGGTGAACGGCTCGCGACGAGCCTCTTCCATCTGACGGTCCTTGCCCGCGGCGTGGCCCGGTCCGACGTGTGCCTCGGCACGCATGCGGTCGATCATGTGCGGGTAGTGCAGCTCGAACGCCGGGCGCTCCGACCGGATGCGGGGCAGCTCGGTGAAGTTGTGGCGCGGCGGCGGGCAGGAGGTGGCCCACTCGAGCGAGTTGCCGAAGCCCCACGGGTCGTCGACGGTCACGACCTCGCCGTAGCGGTAGCTGCGGAAGACGTTCCACAGGAACGGCAGGGTCGACAGGCCGAGGATGAACGCGCCCACGGTCGAGATCATGTTCAGCGTCGTGAAGCCGTCCGACGGGAGGTAGTCGGCGTAGCGACGCGGCATGCCCTCGTTGCCCAGCCAGTGCTGCACCAGGAAGGTCATGTGGAAGCCGATGAACGTCAGCCAGAAGTGGATCTTGCCGAGTCGCTCGTCGAGCATGCGTCCGGTCATCTTCGGGAACCAGAAGTAGATGCCGGCGTAGGTGGCGAACACGATGGTGCCGAAGAGCACGTAGTGGAAGTGCGCGACGACGAAGTAGCTGTCGGACAGGTGGAAGTCCAGCGGCGGGCTCGCGAGCAGCACACCGGTCAGACCACCGAAGAGGAACGTCACGATGAAGCCGACCGAGAACAGCATCGGGGATTCGAACGTGATATGACCGCGCCACATCGTGCCGATCCAGTTGAAGAACTTCACGCCGGTGGGCACCGCGATCAGGAACGTCATGAAGGCGAAGAACGGCAGCAGCACGGCGCCGGTGACGTACATGTGGTGGGCCCACACCGCGGCCGACAGGGCGGCGATGGCGAGCGTGGCGTAGATCAGACCGGAGTAGCCGAAGATCGGCTTCCGCGAGAAGACCGGGAAGACCTCGGACACGATGCCGAAGAACGGCAGGGCGATGACGTACACCTCGGGATGTCCGAAGAACCAGAACAGGTGCTGCCACAGGATGACGCCGCCGTTGGCCGGGTCGTAGATGTGGGCACCGAACTGGCGGTCGACCTCGAGACCCATCAGCGCCGCGGTCAGCAGCGGGAAGATGAGGAGGATCAGCACGCTGGTCACCAGGATGTTCCAGGTGAAGATCGGCATGCGGAACATCGTCATGCCGGGTGCGCGGAGACAGATGACGGTGGTGACCATGTTGACGCCACCGAGGATGGTGCCGAGACCCGAGACGGCCAGACCCATGATCCACAGGTCGGCGCCGATGCCGGGGCTGTGCACGGCGTCGGTCAGCGGCGTGTACGCGGTCCAGCCGAAGTCGGCGGCGCCACCGGGCGTGATGAAGCCGGCGACGGCGATGGTCGAACCGAAGACGAACAGCCAGAAGCCGAGTGCGTTGAGTCGCGGGAAGGCGACGTCGGGCGAACCGATCTGCAGCGGCAACACGAAGTTGGCGAAGCCGATCACGATCGGCGTCGCGTACATCAGCAGCATCACGGTGCCGTGCATCGTGAAGAGCTGGTTGAACTGCTCGGTGGACAGGAACTGCATGCCCGGCATCGCGAGCTCGCCACGCATCAGCAGGGCCATGAGGCCGCCGATGAGGAAGAACGCGAAGCAGGCGGTGATGTACATCATGCCGATCAACTTGTGATCGGTCGTCGTCAGCAGCTTGTAGATGAACGAACCCTTGGGCTGATAGCGCTCCGGGAACGGACGCACTGGAGCCACTTGCGTGGTGGGTTGGTCTACCGCGGTCACAGATCCTCCTCTTGCCCGAACCCGACGCCGAACCCCTTCGGCCGTCGGTCGGCACATGAACAAACCGAGCGCTGGTTACTGATCCTAAACCCTCACCGGTGCCCGGGCCGAGCGGGTCCTACGATCTGTCGTATTCGATGTCGGAGCCACCGGATCGGCAGTGCTCATCGGCGGTTTCTTCGACGACGCGCCAGGCTCTCGGAGCACCCCTCAGATCGCCGGCGTCCGGCGCCCGGGAGTGCGCATCCGAGCCTACGCCGGGTGCCCCGGGGCCGGTGCTAGGTTGGGCGGGTGCAACGGAGGGTCACGGTCGCGAACGAGGCCGCCAGAAGTGTCGAGGCAGCCACCGGCGAGACCCGGCGCTCACTCGTCCGACGCATTGGCCTGGCGACCACGATCGGGTTGACCGTGGTCGCGCTGGCCGCCTGTTCGGGCGAGGAGCCGCTGACGACTCCGGACGGCTCCCCCATCTCCACCGTGACGACACGGGTGGCGGAGGTGAACATCGTCTCGGCCGACCGTGATTACGCGAAGACCTGCCTCGCACCCACCGCGCCGGATCCGGGCGAGGCCGACGTCGAACGCATCGTCGTGACCGACCCCGCTGTTCTCGACGCGCTGTGCGCCCTCGGGCTCGGCCCCGAGGTCGTCGCGGTGGCTGCCGAGCCCGGTTCCGTGCCCGAGTATCTCGGTCCCCAGCTGACCTCGGTCCCGGCCATCGGACCGATGCCCGACGCCGCGGCGGTCGCCGACGCCGACGCCGGACTCGTCCTCACCACCGCCGACACCGCGGACTCCGCCCGCGCGTTCCCCGGTGTCCGCACCGTCACCGTCCCGACCGACGGCACCTGGCAAGAGCAGTTCCAAGCCGTCGCCGACGCCGTGAACCGCAGCGGGTCGGGTCGGACACGCCTCGCCGAGTACACGACCGAGGCCACCAAGACCGGCCGGCGGATGGACGCCTCGCACACCCAGGTGTCGCTGGTGCGCTTCGGCGACGACTCCGAGACCATCGCCGGGATGAACACCTTCGCCGGCCAGGTGCTCGGGGACATCGGCGTCCAGCGGCCCGGCCCGCAGCGCGTGCCCGACTCCTTCGCCCTCACCGACGACGACCTCCGCGACGCCGACGCCGACCTCATCTATGTGAGCTTCGAGGGCGAGGAGGGCCTCGCCCACGGGGAAGAGGTCCTGCTCAGCGACGAATGGCTCAGCCTGGGCGCACCCGTGTGGAAACGTGTGCTCGCCGTCGACGACGACGTCTGGTACGAGTCCTCGGGACTCGCCGCCGCCTGGCTGGTCCTCAACGACGTCAAGGGCTCACTCGACGGCAACTCCTGACGGTCTCCGATCGGCAGGTGTCGCACATCGTTGCCCCAGGCGCAACGATGCACTACATCTGCCGGGTGCCGTTTCGGTCACTTCCGATCACCGACGTCCAAACCCTCGCCGGGGCGACGTCGACACATCAGGATCGGCGCATGAGTGTCACCGACGAATACCTCGCGAACAACGCCGAATACGCCAAGACCTTCACCGGGCCGTTGCCCCTGCCGCCGGCCAAGCACGTCGCGGTGGTGGCCTGTATGGACGCCCGGCTCGACGTCTACCGCATCCTCGGATTGAACGAGGGCGAGGCCCACGTGATCCGCAACGCCGGCGGGGTGGTGACCGACGACGAGATCCGCTCCCTGGCCATCAGTCAGCGACTGCTCGGCACCACCGAGATCATCCTCATCCACCACACCGACTGCGGCATGCTGACGTTCACCGACGACGACTTCAAGCGCCAGATCCAGGACGAGATCGGGCAGAAGCCCGCGTGGTCGGCGGAGGCGTTCGCCGATCTCGACGAGGACGTCCGCCAATCGATCACCCGGATCCAGAACAGCCCGTTCGTCACCAAGACCACGTCGTTGCGCGGGTTCGTCTTCGACGTCGCGACCGGACTCCTGCGCGAGGTGTCCTGACCCGGGTTACCCGACCTTCCTACGAGTCGCCGCCCTCGGAGCGCTGGACCGCTTCGGGGGCGTTCTCGCGGGTGGCCATCCCACCCTCGCGTCCGTGGTCCTGCGGGCCGGGCGGATCCTTCTCGACTTCGGTGTCCGGACCCTTGCCGGTATCCCTGTCCCCCGAGGTCGCGGAGCTCTCGGACTGTCCCATCGGTACCTCCTACGATCTTCCGGCCGGTCTGCCGGGCGACGATCGTCGATACCCGGCTCCCCGAACGGGCAAACCATTGTCGGGTGGTCTCGCGCACCGTCCGCCGTCGACGACTGGTGTCGGAGCCCGTCGCTAAACTGGCCGACGATCCTCCATGCCACATGATGCGCCGTCCAGCGGGCAGCCTGCCACCGACTCTGCCCCGAAGCCCAGCCCCGCCGAGCCCCTGCACGCCCTGTGGCGACCGGGCGTCGGCCTGGCGGTGTGGGTCGACGGGGACCCGTCCGATCTCGCCGCGCCCCTTCGCGACCTACTCGACGGCCGTCGCTTCCGCAGCGAGATCCCCGTCGTCGACGCCGACGGCCACCGACGTTTCGTCCGCGCCGCGACGTTGGGCATGACGTCGGCGATCACGCTCCTCGACGCGTCGCGATCCATCGCGGTGACCGGCGATGTCCGCTGGTATCGATATCTCCTCGACGGTGTGCGGGCCTTCGTGCGGTCGGGCACCGTGGCGCCGTCGGTCCAGCAGGTGGCCGGCGAGTGGATGGTGCGCTGGGTCGTCGTCGCGACGCCGACGTGGCGCAGCTGGCATGCCGTCGTCGTGGGAAGCGCGCCGGATGCGCTGCTGCACAACGGGTCCGCACCCGCCCTGGACGACTTCCTCGCCGAACTCGTCGACCACGAATGCCGTTCCGCCATCGCGCGTTCCGCCGTCCGCCTCGGCGAACCACGGCCCGCGTCACCCATCGTGCGGGCACTGCTCCCCGACGCCGATCCCCGCCCGCCCAGCTCACCGGAACGGCTCGCCGCCGCCGCGGGTGGCTGGTCGCGGTGGAACGCCGGCGCTCCGCGCGACGATCGCTCGCTCATCTTCCGGCTGCACGAACCCGAGTACGACGACCTCGCCGACGTTCCGTGGGCCGACGCATGGGACGACGACACGGTCGACCCGCCGAGCCGCTCCGAGGTGGCCGAGACCTCGCGGTGGCGACTGCAGGTCTGTCGTCGGAGCATCGACGGACAGGTCGAACCCGTCGCGCCGCACCGCCTCGACGCCCACGAACTCGACGAACTGACGACCGAGTTGGCCACGGCAGTCCGCGAATTCCCCGAACTGGGCCGCGCCGACCCCGATCGGGGTTCCCTCGACTTCCTGCTGCCGACCGCGATCGCGGAAGAACTGTTCGCCACGGGCGCGGCGGCGCTCGGCGCCGTCGGCATCCCGGTTCTGTTGCCGAGGACGATCGCCGAGGTCCGTCCGAGTCTGACCTTGCGCGCGCTCGCCCCGCCCGGCGGCGGCGCACCGGCGGCGATGGTCGGCCTGCGGGAGATCCGGGAGTTCGAGTGGCGTCTCGCCCTCGGCGACACCCCCGACGCGATCACGCTCACCGATGCCGACCTCGACGAATTGTCCGGCCAGAAAGGCGATCTGGTCCGCGTGCGCGGGGTGTGGATGCGCGCCGAGGGCGCCGCGCTGACCCGGGCAGCCACGTTCGTCGCCACCCAGCGCGCGCTGGCCGCGGCCGAACCGCCGAGCGACTTCGGCGAGCTGTTCAATCTCGTCACAGGCGAGTCGGACCGTCTACCCGTACCGGTGTCACGGGTCGAAGGCCTCTCCTGGCTCGACGACGTCGCCGACACCGGCGTCCTTCGACCTGCATCCGTCGCGCCACCGACGGGGTTGACCGCCACCCTGCGTCCCTACCAGCAGCGCGGCCTGGACTGGCTCGCCCATCTGTCGACTCTCGGTGTGGGCGGCGTGCTGGCCGACGACATGGGCCTGGGCAAGACCCTGCAGGTCATCGCTCTGGAATGCCACGAGCGCAGCGATCCGTCCGCGTCGCCTGCCGATGATCGTCGGAAGCCGACGCTCGTCGTCTGCCCGATGTCCCTGGTGGGCAACTGGGCGCGGGAGTTCGCCCGGTTCGCGCCCGCGCTCCGTGTGGCGATCCACCACGGGCCGTCCCGCGAGTCCGGGGCGGCGTTCGCGGGCATCCGCGAGTCCGTCGACATCGTGGTCACCACCTTCGCGATCGCGGCGCGCGACCACGAGTTGCTGTCCTCGCGACCCTGGCATCGGATCGTGGTCGACGAGGCCCAGCACCTCAAGAACGTGAACACCATTGCGGCCAAGGCGGTTCGGACGGTCCCCGCCGACCACCGACTCGCCCTCACCGGCACCCCGGTCGAGAACCGCCTGGAGGATCTCCGCGCCGTCATCGACCTGGTCAACCCCGGCCTGCTCGGGTCCGCGTCGGTGTTCCGTGCACGCTACGCCGAACCGATCGAACGGGATCGTGACCCGGCCGCCCTCCGACGGTTGTCCGCGATCACCCGGCCGTTCATCCTGCGCCGCGAGAAGACCGATCCGGCGATCGCCGCCGACCTCCCGGAGAAGGCGGACTTCGCCGTCCGGGCCAACCTCACCGTCGAGCAGGCGGCGCTGTACCGCGCGGTGATCGACGAACTGATGGCGGCACTGCGCGACAAGCAGCAGCGCACACTACGACGCCGCAACGTGCTGGCCGCACTGACCCGCCTCAAGCAGGTGTGCAATCACCCCGCGCATTATCTCGCCGATGGCACCGACCTCGTCCGCGACGGCGAACACCGCTCCGGCAAGGTCGAATTGCTGGCCGACATCGTCTCCACCGTCGCCGAGGAGGGCGACCGCGCATTGGTCTTCACCCAGTTCGCCGCCTTCGGTGACATGCTGTCGTCGTGGTTGTCCGCGGAGTTCGGCAGTGAGATCCCGCTTCTGCACGGCGGTCTGGGTCGCACCGAGCGCGACCGCCTCGTCGCCGACTTCCAGTCCGACGACGGGCCGCCGGTCCTGCTGGCGACGCTGAAAGCCGGCGGCACCGGGCTCAACCTGACCGCGGCCAACAACGTCATCCATGTCGATCGGTGGTGGAACCCGGCTGTCGAGGACCAGGCGACCGACCGCGCCTACCGGATCGGCCAGGACCAGAAGGTGTCGGTGCATCGGTTCGTCTGTGTCGGCACCATCGAGGAGCGCATCGACGACATGATCGCCAAGAAACGTGAGCTGTCCCGGCTGACGGTCGCGGCCGGCGAGAACTGGGTGTCCGACCTCGCCGACGACGAACTCTTCGAACTCATCCGGCTGCGCGACGAGGCGGTCAGCGAATGACGGTGCGCAAGAAGGGCACGCAACGACGCGGTGAGCGTGGCACCATTGCGGTCCGCGGCTATGGCCTCACCTCGTGGTCACGCGCCTTCGTCGATGTCGTCGAGGGCCGCGGTGCCGACGGCGAATCGGTCGCCGACAGCCGTCGTATCACCAAGGCGCGCAGGTATTTCCGCGATCGGCATCTGCGCGGCCTGCGGATCGACGCCGGCCGGGTGACCGCCTCGGTGGAGGGCACCCAGCTCGAGCCGTTCGACGTCATCCTGACCACCCGCACCGTCGACACACCGACACTTGCGAACCTTCTCCGCGAGCGCAACGCTGTCGATGAACTCATGCTGCTCACCCGCGGCGAACAGCCGCCGGCGCTGGGTGAGCTGCTGGTGCCTACGGAGTCCGCCGACGTCGAGACCGACTGCACGTGCCCCGACGAGGCGCCGCGGTGCATCCATGCTCTCGTCACCTGCTACGAGGTGGCCGCCGAGATCGACCGCACCCCGTTGACCCTGCTGACCGTGATGGGCACCGACCTGCGAGCACTGCTGGCCGAGATCGACTCTCGCCCACCGGATTCACGGACCTCCGACGACGGTGGGTCAGCAACCTCACTGCAGGTCGACGACTACTACGGCACCGCCTCGACGTTGCCTCCGCTGCCGTCGCCGTCGCGGATGAACCCGCTGACCGCGCTCGACGGCGGCGAACTACGGGCGGCGTTGCGCGCCACCGGCGTCGCGCCCGCCGACATCGCCGAGGCGATCGACGAGCTCGGCGACCTCTACGACCGGCTCACCGCCGGCGATTCGTAGCGTCACGCTGCCATCAGTTCGCTCATAATGACTGGAGTCAGGGTCAAGGGCGGCAGGATGATTCGCACCTTCCATCCACTGGGAAATTTAGAGGGCGTCATGGAGCTTGCCAGCGAAATCTCAGAGTGCACGACACCGCCATGCAACCGGTGCATGAAGTACCACACCTCTTCGCGATGTTCGTTGTCATTCTGCGTCTTTGGCAGATTGATGCCCTCGATGCCGAGATCGAACTCGAGTTGGGATGACAGCTGATCGGCTGAGGGAAGGAGCGTCAGGGACTTGCGACTTCGCGTACTCACGCTGCTCGAACTCCCGGCGAAGCCGACATACTCGTTTCCGGCTGCGACTATGAGAGACAAATTGCGCTCCCGCGAATAAACCCGGGGAACTCGCTCGCCTTCTGGGCGGTCAAAGCCCTCCAGAGCTCCTCGCAGACGAGCTGATACCATGTGAGTCACGGTCGACAAGTACGCTCCGCACGCGAACGCAGTTGCATCCAGACCCGCATACGTATAGGCTTCTCGCAGAACGTTTCCGATCGTCGACGGGGTAGTTCCAAATCTCGATAGGCCGATCGACGGGTCAGGGTAATAGACTGAATGACCCGAGGCGAAATAGAGATTCTGAGACATATGTACTCCAATCTTTGACAAAGATGCGTGTGCCGGCTGCTGAAGACAGCTAGCGACTGCAAGCGCGAGGCCGCGCCTCGCCTAACAATTCGTGTGGGAATCGGCTTGCGTTTACTATTGCCGAGGATCATCCCACTTGCGGACGGTGCGGCGGCGGGAGACTACGTTCTCCACACGGTGCCGTTATGGTGCGTCCGCGCACACCAGGTTCTCCTGCGGTCGCTAGTCGCGCTACACAGGGTTGCCATTGCGACCCAATCCGTACGCATCAACGTACTTACGGCTTCCTGCTTACCGCACGTGCTATTTGCAATCCTCGGCCAGCCGCATTCTTAGCTCGGAACCGCGCTGAACGCGGTTCCGAGCATTGGAATCGGCTGCGAGACTAGAAGTCCCAGTCCTCGTCCTCGGTGTTGACGGCCTTGCCGATGACGTAGGAACTGCCCGACCCGGAGAAGAAGTCGTGGTTCTCGTCGGCGTTGGGCGACAGCGCCGACAGGATCGCCGGGTTCACGTCGGTCTCGTCGCGCGGGAACATCGCCTCGTAGCCCAGATTCATCAGGGCCTTGTTCGCGTTGTAGCGCAGGAACTTCTTGACGTCCTCGCTCAGCCCGACCTCGTCGTACAGAGCCTCGGTGTAGTCACTCTCGTTGTCGTAGAGCTCGAACAGCAACTCGAAGGTGTAGTCCTTGAGCTCCTGACGACGCTCCGGGGTCTCGACCTCGAGTCCGCGCTGATACTTGTAGCCGATGTAGTACCCGTGCACCGCTTCGTCGCGGATGATGAGGCGGATCAGGTCGGCGGTGTTGGTGAGCTTCGCGCGGCTCGACCAGTACATCGGCAGGTAGAAGCCGGAGTAGAACAGGAACGACTCGAGCAGCGTCGAGGCGACCTTGCGCTTCAGCGGGTCGTCGCCACGGTAGTAGTCCATGACGATCTGCGCCTTGCGCTGCAGCTGCTCGTTCTCCTCCGACCAGCGGAACGCCTCGTCGATCTCCTTGGTGGAGCACAGTGTCGAGAAGATCGAGCTGTAGCTCTTGGCGTGCACCGACTCCATGAAGGCGATGTTGGTGAGCACCGCCTCCTCGTGCGGAGTGGTGGCGTCCGGGATCAGCGACACCGCACCGACCGTGCCCTGGATGGTGTCGAGCAGGGTGAGACCGGTGAACACCCGCATGGTGAGCTGCTTCTCGTACTCGGTGAGCGTGCCCCACGACGGGATGTCGTTGGACACCGGCACCTTCTCGGGCAGCCAGAAGTTGCCGGTGAGGCGGTCCCACACCTCGGCATCCTTCTCGTCGGGCACGCGGTTCCAGTTGATCGCCGAGACCCGGCTGACCAGCTTGAGCTTCTCAGACATGGCAGATGTCGCTTTCTTCACTCATCGGGTTTGGCTACATCGTCGATGCAGTACTGACACGTGCTCTTGAACACGCCTTTGTTCGTGTGGTGCCTGGTGTGGGCATTCCGTTTGCTCGAGGGCTTTGGACGCCCCCTCTGAGCGTCGGACATCTTGCGGCGTGTCTCCTCGCTCGCGCGCCGCCCGAAGTTCGGATTTCCCTCGCCTTTTCGTTGCTCCGACAGTCGAGCGCGAGCTTCCTCCGACATGACGCGCCCGTAGCTGGGGTGAGCAGGTCCGAACTTCCCGAAGTTCGGATTTGCTTCTCCGGTGATAGAGCCTCTGCGCTGGACCGACCACTTCTCACGCTGTTCGTCGGAGTGCTTGAGACCATAGAACGGATTGTCATCCGCAAACCGGCTCAGCCCCTTCCGTCCAGTGGAACGAACCCGAGCCGCTTCTCGCATCTTCCCGGTCCAAACCACCCCGGTAGGACCCAGTCCGCCCTCTGCCAGGTTCAGCAGCGGTTGGCCGTCGCGCTTGAGGTAGGCGATCCAAGCGATCTCGGCCTCTCCCAGCTCGTTGAGTCCTTCGACGAACTGCAACTCGTCCGCCAAAACGTTGTCGCGATCTTGCAATCGGAGCCAGTCATAGAACGGTGTCTTTCTTCCGGCCGCCGCGACTTTGAAGTGTTGCCGCAGCCGCTGCTGCCCAGTTTTTGTGGTGAGCCCGATGTAGCGATAGTCATACGCGGCCCGCAACCGAACCCCGTAGATCACGCCGCCTGTGGCCGGAACCATGTTCGTACGCAACGGTTCACACTCAACAGGTCACAACATGCAGCTGACGCAATTTTCCACCTCGGTCCCCTCGAGCGCGATCTGGCGCAGGCGGATGTAGTAGAGCGTCTTGATGCCCTTGCGCCATGCGTAGATCTGCGCCTTGTTGACGTCGCGCGTGGTGGCGGTGTCCTTGAAGAAGAGCGTCAGGCTGAGGCCCTGGTCGACATGCTGCGTGGCCGCGGCATAGGTGTCGATGATCTTCTCGTACCCGATCTCGTACGCGTCCTGGTAGTACTCCAGGTTGTCGTTCGTCATGTACGGCGCCGGGTAGTAGACGCGGCCGATCTTGCCTTCCTTGCGGATCTCGATCTTGGCGGCGACCGGGTGGATCGAACTGGTCGAGTGGTTGATGTAGCTGATCGAGCCGGTCGGCGGGACGGCCTGCAGGTTCTGGTTGTAGATGCCGTCACGCTGGACGGCGGCCTTCAGCTCACGCCAGTCGTCCTGGGTCGGGATGGCGATCCCGGCCTGCCCGAACAGGTCTCGCACCTTCTGGGTCGCCGGCTCCCACACCTTCTCGGTGTACTTGTCGAAGAACTCACCGCTCGCGTACTTCGACTTCTCGAAGCCGGTGAACGCCCGGCCGCGCTCGGCGGCGATCCGGTTCGACGCGCGCAGCGCGTGATAGAGCACCGTGTAGAAGTAGATGTTCGTGAAGTCGATGCCTTCTTCGCTGCCGTAGAAGACCCGCTCACGCGCCAGGTATCCGTGCAGGTTCATCTGCCCCAGGCCGATGGCGTGAGACTGGTTGTTGCCGTGCTCGATCGAGGGCACCGACGTGATCGTGGTCTGGTCGCTCACCGCGGTGAGGCCGCGGATCGCGGTCTCGATGGTCTGGCCGATGTCGGGCGAATCCATCGTCTTGGCGATGTTCAGCGAACCCAGGTTGCACGAGATGTCCTTGCCCACTTCGGCATAGGACAGGTCGTCGTTGAAGGTCGACGGCGTCGACACCTGCAGGATCTCCGAGCACAGGTTGGAGTGCGTGATCTTGCCGTCGATCGGGTTGGCCCGGTTCACCGTGTCCTCGAACATGATGTACGGGTATCCCGACTCGAACTGCAGCTCGGCGAGGGTCTGGAAGAACTCGCGCGCCTTGATCTTGGTCTTGCGGATGCGACGGTCCTCGACCATCTCGTGGTACTTGTCCGTCACGTTGACGTCGGCGAACGGTACGCCGTAGACACGTTCGACGTCGTACGGACTGAACAGGTACATGTCGTCGTTGGCCTTGGCCAGCTCGAACGTGATGTCCGGGATGACCACACCGAGCGACAGGGTCTTGATACGGATCTTCTCGTCCGCGTTCTCGCGCTTGGTGTCGAGGAAGCGATAGATGTCGGGGTGGTGTGCGTGCAGGTACACCGCGCCCGCGCCCTGCCGGGCACCGAGCTGGTTGGCGTAGGAGAAGGAGTCCTCCAGCAGCTTCATGATCGGGATGACACCCGAACTCTGGTTCTCGATCTTCTTGATCGGCGCACCGTGCTCACGGATGTTGCTGAGCAGCAAGGCAACTCCGCCGCCACGCTTGGAGAGCTGCAAGGCCGAGTTGATCGACCGGCCGATCGACTCCATGTTGTCCTCGATACGCAGCAGGAAGCACGAGACGGGTTCGCCGCGCTGCTTCTTGCCGGAATTGAGGAAGGTCGGCGTCGCCGGCTGGAACCGGCCGTCGATGATCTCGTCGGTGAGGTTGCGGGCGAGGGCCGTGTCGCCGTCGGCCAGGGTCAGCGCCACCATGCACACGCGATCCTCGAAACGCTCCAGGTACCGCTTGCCGTCGAACGTCTTGAGCGTGTAGCTCGTGTAGTACTTGAACGCCCCGAGGAAGGTCGGGAAACGGAACTTCTTGCTGTAGGCGTGCCCGAAGAGGCTCTTGACGAACTCGCGGTCGTACTTCGCGAGGACCTCGGGCTCGTAGTAGTTCTCCTCGACGAGGTAGTCGAGCTTCTCGTCGAGATCGTGGAAGAAGACCGTGTTCTGGTTGACGTGCTGCAGGAAGTACTGGTTCGCGGCTTCGCGATCCTTGTCGAACTGGATCTTGCCGTCGGCGTCGTACAGGTTGAGCATCGCATTGAGAGCGTGGTAGTCGAGCTCGCCCGGGTCGTGTCCCGAGGGCCCGGGGTGCACACCCGACTTGCTGGCTGAAGTGGTGTCCGAGACGGCGGCGGTGGGCGACACGACAGATGACTCCTGCGGGTAGTGGTGGCTGTTACCGAGGGCCGGTGCGGCCAGAGTATGGGAGGGGTACGACAAAGCCTGATCGAGCGGAATCCGCAGGTCAGGCGGGCGAGGCGCTGAGCGACACGCTCGCCGCGAACGCCGGACTCTGGGCGAATTCGGCGAGTCCCGCGCGGACGCGGTCGACATCGTCGGAGGTGCCCATCAATTCGAACCGGTAGAGGTAGGGGACGTGGCACTTCCGTGCGATGACATCGCCGGCGTAACAGAACTCCTCGCCGAAGTTCGTGTTACCCGCCGCGATCACCCCCCTGATCGATGACCGATTGTGTTCGTCGTTGAGGAAGCGGATGACCTGCTTGGGAACGTAGCCGCCGGGTTGCCCCGTCGCCTTGCCCCCGCCGTAGGTCGGGCAGACCAGGACATACGGCTCGTCGACACGGAAAACACCGGTCCGATCGAGGACCGGGATGCGCACGGCGCGCATGTCCAGTTTCTCGACGAACCGGTGGGTGTTCTCCGAGACGGAGGAGAAGTACACGATCAACGGCGATTCTGCCGCCATGTCTCCTCCAGCCGGTAGTTCTCGTGATCTCGCCGGCCGTGTCCGGCCCGGCACTGTCGGTGTCAACGCCGTGAGCGGCGTGACCATTTCCTCGATGACCCCGCGGTGCGGCGTGATCCGGCTTCCCCGTCGGATCGCCTCCGAACCGTCGGTCGGGCGGGCGATGTCACCGTGATGGTGACGGCAGATCAGGCAGCGGCGGTGGCGAGTGCCTTGATGCGGTCGGGACGGAAGCCCGACCAGTGCGCGTCGCCGGCGACCACGACGGGTGCCTGCAGGTAGCCGAGCGCCATCACGTAGTCACGCGCCTCGGCATCTTCGCTGATGTCGACGATCTCGTAGGACAGACCCTGCTTGTCGAGGGCCTTGTAGGTGGCATTGCACTGGACGCAGGCCGGCTTCGTGTAGACGGTGATAGACATTCGGAGGTACTCCTCGGGTCGTAGGAATCGCCAGTGACGTGCGGTTTCCCAGCGTGAAGATGGTGACCTGGATCACCATCGTGGTGGCTTTCTCCGAGGAGTCGAACTGCTTCTCGTCGTCTGCCTGACTGGTAGCTCAAACACTACACCTAGTGGCTGACATTTCTGGTCACCACAAGGGCTTGTGAATAACATTGATGGAAGACATGCAGGTCGGAGCGGTGCACGATCACAAATCCCCCGCGTGTCCTCCGCGTGTCCGGCGTGTCGTTCACAGGCTGTCCCGAGGCGGTCCACAACATGTCCACCGACCATCCACATCCGCCCCCGGTCGCACTCGCGGCCCGACGCCGGCACCCCCGGACACGACGACGCCGCGCCGGGCAAGGGCCGGGCGCGGCGTCGGGACGTCGGTGTGGGTCAGGCGCTGACAGCGACCTCGTCGACGAGCCGGGTGACGGACGCGACGACCTTCTCGACGACCTCCGGAGAATCCAGGCCGGCCTCGGGCAGTGCCGCGAGCTGCAGACCGAGGTCGGCCTCCGCGATCGCGCGACCGCCGGCGATGCCGACCGACTTACGGGTGTCCTCACGGGTCCACGCGCCGCCGTACTGGCCGAGGGCCGCGCTCAGCACCGCGACGGGCTTGCCCGTGAGCGCGCCGGTGCCGTAGGGCCGCGACAACCAGTCGATGGCGTTCTTGAGTGCGGCGGGGATGGTGCCGTTGTACTCGGGGGTTGCGATCAGCACGCCGTCGGCGGCGCCGACGACCTGGCGCAGGTTCGCCACGGCTGGGTCGAGCTGCTCCTCGATGTCGATGTCCTCGCTGTAGAACGGCAGCGAGCCGAGATTGTCGACGACCGTGATGGAGACTCCCGACGGCGCATTGTCCGCGGCCAGGTGGGCGAGCTGGCGGTTGACCGAGGCCGTACGCAGGCTTCCGACCAGCGCGACCAGTTCGACGACTCGTTCCGACATGTGATTCCTCTCGATGGCACAGGGGTCCGTGGAAGTCCACGCGACCTTGTCTACGACATGCTCTAACCGGACCAGGGTCCGATTCATTCCGCATCTGGTCAAGAGTTACGCTCATCACGTGCCAAACGGGCCCGACCACTCCCCACTCCACATCTCTCTCAATTCTTCGGGGACCGAACGTGCCGACGCCGCACGTAACCGGCGTCTGTTGCTGGCTGCCGCCAAGAACCTCATCGATCACCACGGTGCGGCCGCGGTGACGATGGAGGCGGTTGCCCGCGAAGCGGGTGTGGGCAAGGGCACAGTGTTCCGTCGCTTCGGCAGCCGGACCGGGCTCATGCTCGCTCTCCTCGACCACAGCGAGTCCGAGATCCAGCAGGCGTATCTGTCCGGTCCGGAGCCGCTGGGTCCCGGCGCTCCCCCGCTCGACCGACTCCTCGCCTACGGTCGCGCTCGCCTCAAGCTCACCGCCGACCACCTCGACATCCTGCTGGAGGCCGGCGCCGGCGCCGAGGACTTCATGAGTCACCCGGTGGCCCGAACGTCCACCCAGCATGTGCAGATCCTGTTGCGCCAGTTGGGTTTCGACGGCGCGCTGGATTTCCTGGCCCTCACTGTCCAGGCGCCGCTCTCGGCGAGTTCGGTCCGCTACCTGTTGGTGGACGTCGGGCTCGACCTCGAGACGATCACCCATCAGTGGCAGGACATGGTCACCGCGCTCGTCACCGGACACGACCGGTCCTGACCCGTCGGTCCATCCCGGTCACGACTTCCTCGCGGCGGCGGTCAGGCGGCGAGGTGTCCGGCGTACTCGCCGCGCGCCGCGGCTCGCGGACACCTAGCCTGGGTTCCTGTGAAAGCTGTGATCATCGGCGCCGGTATGGGCGGGACCTCGGCGGGCATCGCGTTGCGACAGCTCGGGCACGAGGTCGAGATATACGAGCAGGTCACCGAGAACCGCCCCGTCGGCGCGGCGATCTCGGTGTGGTCCAACGGGGTCAAGTGCCTGAACCACCTCGGCCTCGAAGCCGAGACCGCCGCGCTGGGCGGCATCGTCGATTCGATGAGCTACATCGACGCATTCACCGGAGAGACGATGTGCCGCTTCAGCATGGCACCGCTCATCGACGAGGTCGGGCAACGTCCTTACCCGATCGCACGCGCCGAACTCCAGCTCATGCTCATGAACGCCTTCGGCCACGACGAGATCCGGTTCGGCAAGAAGATGGTCGCCGTCCACGACGGTCCGGACGGCGCCACTGTCGAATTCGCCGACGGCACCACTGCCCAGGGTGATGTCGTCATCGCCGCCGACGGTGCGAGATCGCTTGCCCGCGACCATGTGCTCGGTCACGCGGTCGAGCGTCGTTACGCGGGGTACGTGAACTTCAACGGACTCGTCCCGATCGACGAGGAGATCGGACCGGCCACCGAATGGACCACCTACGTGGGCGATTCGCGTCGGGTATCGGTGATGCCGGTGGCGGGCAACCGGTTCTACTTCTTCTTCGACGTGACCATGCCCGAAGGGGTTCCGTTCGAACGTGGAACCGCACGCGAGGTGCTCGCCGAGGAGTTCGCCGGATGGGCGCCCGGCGTCCAGAAGCTCATCGAGACACTGGATCCCGCGACCACCAACCGCGTCGAGATCCTCGACATCGATCCGTTCCACACCTGGGTCCGGGGACATGTAGCACTACTCGGCGACGCCGCACACAACACCACCCCCGACATCGGGCAGGGTGGTTGTTCGGCGATGGAAGATGCGATCGCCCTGCAGTTCGCCTTCCGTGATCACCCCGACGACCTGCACGCGGCCCTCACGACCTATGAGGCGTCACGCACCGAACGGGCCGCCGACCTCGTGCTCCGCGCACGCAAGCGCTGCGACGTCACGCACGGCAAGGACCCGGAGGCGACCGCGGCCTGGTACGAGGAACTGCGATCCGAGGACGGCACCAACGTCATCCGCGGGATCGTCGGCAACATCGTCGGCGGCCCGCTCACGTAGGGCCGCGGCGGGAGCGCCGTCGATCATCCGCCGGTCGAGGGTCCTTCGGTGTGCTCCGCGCCGGCGTCGAGTCGTGCGGTCTCCAGGCCGTCGTGCGCGACGAGGGCGTTCTCGCGCGAGAGGGTCGGCCCGGGCGCCAGCAGCGACACCACCGACCACGGCGCGCGGGACGGTGAATCCCCGAGCCCGAGGATGCCGCCGGTCTCGAAGTCCGGCACGCCGAACCGCACACCCGAATCGGTGACATAGAACAGCGATTCGGTGCGCGAGCTGTCTGCCTCGTTGCCGGTCACCTGCAGATACTCACCCGAGCCGGGCGGCATGTAGACCGCGTCGAGGTTCGGTCCGGCACCATCGGACGACGTCAGCCGGACCGGCGCCGCATCCGACGCGAGCGGCAGTTCGCGCCCCGCGAGCAACGTCGTCTGTGCGCGGGGCTCCCCCGTCCCGCGGGTCCAGGTGCGGCACAGCGTCGGATCGCCGCCCACGTCCAGCAGCGTCGGCGCGACTTCGGGAAAGTCCGAGACGGGTTCCGACTCCACGGTTCTCAGCGCGGCGAGCTGCCCCGGGGCGACGGTCGTCACCGGAGCTGCGTCGGAGTCGGCCAGCCGCATGAGTTCGGCGGTCGGGGCGCTGATCTCCTGCACCCCGTCGCGCAGCACCAGGTGATAGGACGTCGTGTCGTCGACACCGACCGACTTGACGACACTGCCGACACTCGCGCCGTCGACTGCCCCGGGCTGGCCGGCACCCGAGATCTCCGGCACGGCAAGCGGATCGACGAGTGGGAAGGTGTTGAGCAGGCCGGTGGACATCTGCCGGGGCGTGGCCCCCTCGAGGCCGAGGGCCCGCATGACGGGCGCGCTCTCGGTGTCGACGGCGGCACGGACCGGACTCCAGACACCGTCCCGGAACAGCTGATACACCAGGAAGGTCTGGTCCCCGCCGTCGACGAGCACGGCGTCGGCGGGGTTCGCCGTCCCGATCGCGTCACCCAGACGCGGCGTCTCGGCGATGACGGTCTGCTCGATCGACTCGACCGGCGCCTCCGACACGGTCGACGAATCGCAGACCGTCCAGGTGGAGGAGTCCGGGTGCGACGACTTCGGCAGTGCCGCCGGCGCACCCGGGATGCCCAACAGGGGTCCGCGCGGGTACGGCTTGAGCTTGTTGTCCCCGACCGAGGTCGGCGACTCCGAGCTACCCGTCACCAGCCGTGCCGAGGCCAGGTTGAGGACGGGATGCAGGGTGTCCTCGATCAGGACGTAGGTGCTGCCGCTGTTCTTGCTGACGATGATCGTGGCGTCGCCGACGGACCCCTGCGGCCGGATCAGGCCCCAGATTCCACACCCGCCGAGGACCAGCAAGCCGAGGACGGTCCCGACCACGAGCGCCTGCAACTGTGAACGCATGGGATCGTGCAACATCCGGACGTCGCGTCGTACCAGCGCGTGCTCGAGCCTCTTGATCAGGAAACGGTAGCCGTTGACCTGGGCTTTGGTCGTCAGCTGACGTGCCACGGCTCCCCCTGTCCGCACCCGGGCCGCGGCGTCGGACCTTCTCCGGCGGCGAGCGGGTTGTGATCTCCTGCGGCATACCCCCTGCCGCGCGGTAGTAGCCTAGCCGACAAACATGCCCCTGACGTGTGGGGCTCCACCGCTTGTGCACACTCTCGGTGGACGGCACGCGGCAGTCGGCAGCGGTGATCGAGGGGGTCGCAACCGTGGAGCGGAACAGGCGTGGGATGGCACTGCCCACACTCGTCGTGATCGAGGCGGTGCTGGCGCTCGGACTCGTCGTCTGGGTGGTGTCCGGCAGCGTCTGGGGTGCAACCGCACTCGGCGTGGCCGCGGTCGTCTCCGCAGGTCTGGTGCGGGTCGGCGGCCGGCCGTCGGTGTTCGGTCGAATCGTGGCGAATCTGTCGTTCTCCTGGTCGCGGATGCGCCGCGACCACGGCGATCTCGCCCCGGCCCCGTTCGACATACCGCTGCCCGCCCCCAGCACCCACGCCACCGCACGGCGGACATCGGCTCCGACGACCATCGGCGCGAGGTGGGTCGGCGACACCCTGGTCACCGTCGTCCGGGTGGACCCGGGCAGCCCGGCCGTCACCTACCTGACCCCGGGCCACAGCGAACTCGGCGACGAATCGGGCCAGGTGGTGCCCCTCGGCGTCCTGGCCGAGTGCATCAGTCCCTACGACATCCGGCTCAGCTCCATCGAGGTCATCAGTCACGGTGTGCGCGTGTGGGGTTCGGGCATCGCGCCGGACACCTACGACCGCACCCTGGGCCCGCTGTCGGCGACGGCCCAACGGTCGGTGCTGGTCGTCCTCCGGCTCAATCCCCTCGACTGCGCCGACGCCGTCGCCCGCCGCGGGGGCGGCGCGACCGGTGCACTGCGCACCGCGACGGTGACCACCCGCCGCGTCGCCAAGAGGCTCGCCGAACACGGCTTGTCGACGACCATCCTGTCGGCGGCACAGATCACCGCCATCACGGCGCAGCTCACCGAGGGCGCGAGCCTCGACTCGCTCGCCGAGGAACGCGACTCGGTCCGCGTCGCCGGTCTGCGGATGCGCAGCGCCGCCGTCGAACCGGCCGCCCTGACCGACGTGCTGCGCGGCATCTGGGTCAACTCCGCGGTCTCGACGACCGTCACCGTGAAGTTGTGCCCACGAGTCACCGAGGGCAGGCGTCGCGGCGATCGCACGACGGTCGAGGTGTCCGGGATCGTCCGCTTCAACGAGTTCCCCGCGGCGAGGCGCGCACTCGGTGGGTGGCCCGCGGGTCTGATTCCCCTGGACGGCCGCCAGTTCGACGCTCTCGCAGCGAGTCTCCCCATCTCGACGCCGACCCGGCTCGACCGGGCCGTACCCGCACTCACGGGTTCGGAGGCGGAGGCGTTCCTCGCCTCGGCGCGTATCCCGGCAGGCGGTTGCGGCCAGCTCATCGGCGCCGATCACGCCGGCCGCGCGGTCGCCACCCGGCTCGTCGGACCCGGTATCTCCACGGTCTCGGTCGCCGCGGGCATTCACGTCGTGGCCCAGATCGCTCTCCGCGCAGTGGCGGTCGGTGCCGCGGTGCGCGTGCACACCGACCGCCCGCACCGGTGGACCCCGGTGGTCACCGCCGTGGGCGATCCGAGCGCGCTGTCACTCTCGGGCGACCGCACCCCGGCGCGCCCCGGCCCCGGCCTGGTCATCGTCGACGGTGTGGCGCCACCTTCCCCACAACCCGACACCACGCGGATGATCGTCGTCGCACCGGGCCTCGGCGAACCCGCCGACGGCGCCACCGTCGCCCTGCGTCAGAATCCGCGTACGCCACAGGACATCGCACTCGACACCGGTGGGCGACCGATCCTGGTCACCATGGTCGCGACCCCCGACGAATGGAACCTGATCGGCGGCTACCCCGAACCCGCGGGCACCGCTGCGGCTACTCCGGTTCGGCGCTGACGGACTGACATCATTCGGACGCGGACGCCACCGATGAGGTCAGGTCGGGTTGCGCCGAGACCGCGGCCGGCACCAGCGCGCGGTAGAAGACCGCACGAGCCGACGCCGCGCGGACGATGACGTCCGGGTCGTCGTCGGTGATCCACACCGCCCGTCCGGCCGTCACGGTGAGCGGGTTCCCACCCGCCGGTCGGACCTCCACCGCGCCGCTGAGCACGGCGAGGATCTGCGGGCCCGGCATGTCGAAGCAGATCGACGAGGCGTGGTGGAGGCCCGTCCCGTCGAGTTCGACACGCGACAGCCGGAATTCGGGAGCGGGGGTGAGGTACACGCGCTCGGCGCCGACGGTCCGGATCTGCGGGGTCAGGTCCGAGACATCGACCGGGGTGAAGTCGAGGACGCGCAACAACTCGGGAACGTCGATGTGTTTGGGCGTCAGTCCGCCCCGCAGCACATTGTCGGAGTTCGCCATGATCTCCACACCCGTACCGCGGAGGTAGGCGTGCAGGTTACCCGCGGACAGATAGAGACCCTGCCCGGGTTCGAGGTGAATGTTGTTGAGCAGCAACGATGCCAGGACACCGGGATCGTTCGGGTAGGCCTCCCCGAGTTCACACACCGTCCGCAGTTCGGCGACGAACTCCGTCTCACCCGTGCTCAGCACGGTGACCGCGCCGGCGAGTACCGCCGGGACCAGCTGACGGAGCAGCGACTCGGGCAGCGTCAGCCACGTCGTGAAGAGCGCCCGCAGCCCCTCCGAGTCCGGCTGCCCCGCGAGCATCCCCAGATAGGGGTCGAGCTCACTGACCTGCAGTGCGCGGAGCAACCGGATGGTGTCCTCCGGTCGACGGAAGCCGGCCAGTGCGTCGAACGGTGTCGTCGCGACGATCAGTTCGGGCTTGTGCCATGGATCGCGGTAGTTGCGGTCGCGGGCTTCGAGCGCGACACCGCGGGAGTTCTCGCGTTCGAATCCGGCCCGGGCCTGTTCGGCGGACGGATGTGCCTGCAGGGACAGCGGTTCCTCGGCGGCGAGCACCTTCAGGAGGAACGGCAGACGCTCGCCGAAAGCCGCCGTGCTTGCCGCGCCGAGCGTGCCGATCGGATCCGCGTCGATCACATCGACGAGATCCTGCTCGATCCCGGCGACATCGACGCACCGAGCCGAACCCGCGGGATGGGACCCGAACCACAGCTCCGCCTCCGGGTGCGCCGATGGCACGGACCTACCCTGCATGGACGCGATCGCGGTCCGCGACCCCCAGGCGTATGGCCGCACCACTCCGTCGATGATCCTCATTGCAACGCGTTCCCAACCAGGCGGAGGTACACCGCCGCCATCTCGACCCGTAGTGCCACGATCAGGAAATCCAGTACATCCCCCGGGCCGTCGGCCACCGGATCCTCACCCGGCGCCGGACGCCGGTCCTCCCACTCGCGGCCGTCCGCGCCCCCGGCGGCCGAAGTCTCTTGCGCACGATCGATTCCGACGAGGAGATCGACCTCGCCGAGGCCGGTGACCCGCTGACGCGTGAACCATTCCCGCCGCCCGGTCGAGACGACCTGGACACGCGGCGCGGGAGCTGCCGGCGGTCCGTCGAAGTCGGGATCGTAGAAGATCGAGTCCGCACTCGGTGCGACATCCGAGCGCGACCCGAGCAACTGCACCATTCGCGAGACGTCCGTGAGTTCGGCTGCGGCGCTGACGATCCCGGAGAGTCCGACGAGCCCGGCGACCGCATGCCGGGCGATGGCCGCGCCGGCCGGGCTGTCCGCCGTCCAGACGGTGGGGCGGCCCTGGACGCGCAGCGCCAGCGATTTGGCGCGATTGTGGAAGGCGTCGCGGGCCGGGTGTCCGGTCGAGGCCTCGTCGTCGAGTGCGTCGGCGAGGTCGTCGAGTGCGGGCACGCTCCCGGTGAACCGGACCTGGGTCAGCGCGCCGAACACCGCGAGCAGCGCGGCGGCGAACCCCACGAAGCGGAAGCGGGGTTCGATGTCGAACCGCGGCGCGAGGTTGATCCCGTTGCCGCCCAGCGCATCTCGCAGAGGCCCGGCCACGGGTGCGACCACCACGACCTCGGCCCGCCGGCGTAACGCCCGCGCGGCGGCGTCGGCGAGCGCCATGTCCCCGGCATCGTCGCCGGCGACGATCACGACGTCGAGCGGGCCGATCCACCCGGGCAACACCGGACCGCTGACCACCGGGACGTCCACCCGGGCCCCGAGCGTGGAGACCGCGAAGTCGGTCGCCCGATGGGAGACGCCGCTGGAACCGTGGACCACGATGACGCTACGGGGACGCAGGTCCGCGAGCGGGGCGAGCACGCCTTCGCGCACCGCTTCGGCGACGGCGCGCACCTGTGCGCCGGCGAGCGCGACCGCTCTCAGCAAACCGTCGACATCGGCCGAGATCAGCTCCTCGGCGTCGTCGAGGTCGGGGGAACCGGTTCGCATGTCACCAGGGTAGCCAGGTCGCGGAGTCGGCGCGCACGTACTCGGCACAGTCCCGACAACACCGGACTGCGCAGACACTGCACAGTCGACGGCACACGGCGCACTCTCGACGGGAACGGGTGCATGGTCACGGTCGCGACGTCTCCTCCGGACGCCTGTGTGGTCCACGCCCCCCGCGCGGTGGTGACCGGTCAGTCGACCGGGTCCGGCAGTACCCGCAGGTGTCCGCGGCGCCCCGGGCGCGGCCGGGTTTGGCGACGCGGCGTCCCGGCGGTCGGGGCGGGCGCATCGACCGGGCCGGCGCGGTGCCGACCCGTCCGGCGGTCGTCCACGGCATCGCGATGGGCCTCGACGAACGCGGTGTCCTCGAAGGCATCGAGGGTGTCGATCGGACTGCGGTCGACGTACCGCGGGCGTCCACCGCCGGCGACGGCTCCGGCTTCCCGAACCGCCTCGGCGAGCGCGGTCAGCTCTTGATCCTCGGCCGGCGGCGCGGAGAATCCCCGCTCGCTGCGCAGCATCTCCCAACCGCGCGGGACGGTGATCCGGCGGGCGTGATCGTCGCACAGGTCCCACGAGTGCGGCTCCTGCGACGTCGCGAGCGGACCGATCACCGCGGTCGACTCGGCATAGACGAAGGTCAGGGTAGCCACCGCGGATCGGGCGCAGCCGGGTCGGCAGCACAGTCGGGGAAGCTTCACGTGACGAGATTAGCCCTCGTCGCTCGCAACCGCGTCGGCGACACGCTCACCGGGCGGGCGGCCGGCGAAGACCCGGACCGCCGGAGCAGACACGCAGCGACCGGAGGAGACACGGACTCGTCCGACCTCCTACACTCTCGCCATGCGTATCGACCCGAAGCCGACTCCACGTGGCTCCTCCGGCCTGCCGGAGGCGCGCCGCGGTCGTCGGCGGACGGGTCGTCACCGCGATCGTCGCGGACGGGGACTGCGCTCGCCGTTGCTGCCACAGGGCGTGCCCGCCCACAACAGCCGGTCCGATGAATTCGACGCGGTCGCCCTGGAGGCGTTCGCCGAGATCGACGCGCAGTGGCATGACCAGATCGCCGGACTCGACATCGCCGTCGACGAGATCCCCCGGCTCCTGCCCCGTGACCCCGAGACGGTCGAGTGGCCCGACGAGGTGACCGCCGACGGTGCGGTGCCGCTCGCACGGCTGATCCCGGCCGGGATGGATGTGAACGGCGCACCGACGCGGGCGCAGATCATCCTGTTCCGCCGGCCACTGGAGTCCCGGGCCAAGAAGGGCACCGAGTTGCTGGATCTGATCCACGAGGTACTCGTGCAACAGGTGGCGACGCATCTGGGCGTCGACGAAGACACGATCGACCGCGGACCAGAGTGATCCGCGGTCGATGATCGGTGGGGACGACTCCGTCGCGAGCCGTCCGCTCAGATGGTGACGCCGGTCAGATGATGCCGCGCTTGAGACGCCGGCGCTCACGCTCCGACAGGCCGCCCCAGATACCGAAGCGTTCGTCGTTGTGCAGTGCGTACTCGAGGCATTCGGACTTGACCTCGCAGCCCTGGCAGATCCGCTTGGCCTCACGGGTCGACCCACCCTTTTCCGGGAAGAACGCCTCGGGGTCGGTCTGCGCACACAGGGCACGGTCCTGCCACTGCTCTTCGACGGCGTCGAAGAGATCGTCGAAGTCGTTGGGCACCAACGAAAGATGACGACGACCCGGGTCGGCATCGTCGGCGACGGGCCCGTGCGGCGACCCGAAGTCGGTCCCGATGCCGATGGCCGACGCGGCGGCAGTGCCGCCGATCATCGAATCATCAACGGGGCCAAGGGTGTTGAATTCGGCGGTGAATTGCGGGCGGTTCTGTGGTTCAAGCGGATTGCCGATCGGGTTTTCCAAAGCCATCGTCGGCGCCTCCTAGCTCGGGATGTTGGTAGTTTCTGCGTCCTCTGCGAACACGGCCTGTGTGCCGCACCCACCACTGTTGCCACACCACTTGTACTACGGATGTGGAAACACCCACATCAGACGTACACAGCGCCCGAGCGACGGCCCGCGAAGTGCCGGAACCGACCCTCTCCCGAGTTCGAACATACGATCGAATCCGTTGAAGTCCAGCGGTTTTCGATCCGAAGGTTCTCGATCTCAAACTCGGAATGACACTGATGTGATTACACACGCCCAAGGCGGTCCCGGTCAAGTTGAAGTCAAAGATTCTCTGTTTACCACCAGGATCCGACAACCCTGTGACTCGACACGACATTGACCTCAACCCGACGTGAATGTCACACCGAACCCGGCACGGGTCGAAACCATCCGCACCGCACCGACAGCGCCTGACCGCCGACTCACACCGCGCACTACAGTGGCGGTGTGAAGGAGTACCTGCTGTGAAGGTGACCGTACTCGTCGGGGGCGTCGGAGGGGCACGATTCCTCCTCGGTCTGCGCGAATTGTTCGGCCCGACGGCGTTCCCGGCCCCCCAGGACGACGCGTCCGGCGCCCCGGCGACCGAGCACGAGATCACCGCCATCGTGAACGTGGGCGACGACGCCTGGATGCACGGCGTCCGCATCTGCCCCGACCTCGACACCTGTATGTACACCCTCGGGGGCGGGATCGATCCCGAACGCGGGTGGGGTCGGCGCGACGAATCCTGGCGCGCGAAAGAGGAACTCGCCGCCTACGGGGCCGACCCGGATTGGTTCGGACTCGGCGATCGCGATCTCGCGACCCACCTCATCCGGACCCAGATGCTCGACGCCGGGTACCGGCTGTCCGACGTCACGGCCGCCCTGTGCCGGCGCTGGGTCCCCGGGGTGCGGCTCCTGCCCGTCACCGACGATCGTCACGAAACCCACGTCGTGGTCGCCAAACCCGACGGCGAGGACGGCGAACGGGTCGCGATCCACTTCCAGGAATGGTGGGTACGCCATCGCGCGCAGATCCCCACCTTCGGCTTCGCGCAGGTCGGTTCGGACGACACGGCGCCGGCACCCGGCGTCCTCGACGCGATCGCCGACGCCGATGTCATCCTCCTCGCGCCGTCGAACCCGGTCGTGAGCATCGGCGCCATCGTCAGTGTTCCCGGGATGCGCAGCGCGCTGCGCCAGACCAAGGCCCCGGTGGTCGGGATCTCACCGGTCATCGACAACCGTCCCCTGCGCGGCATGGCCGACGAATGCCTGTCCGTGATCGAGGTCGAGTCCTCGGCACAGGGGATCGCCGGACACTACGGCGCCCGCAGCGGCAACGGGATTCTCGACGGTTGGCTCATCGCCGAGGGCGACCACGCCGCTGTCGACGGCATCGCCGTCGGTACCGCACCGCTGCTCATGACCGACCCCGCGGCCACCGCGCAGATGGTGCGTGCGGCCTGCGCGCTCGTCGACGTACCGCTGCCCGAGACCAACAAGGGCGTGCGGTGACCGCTCGCCCCGACCACCGCGCACCGGGACATCTCGAGATCCGGCCGGTGACCGGCCTGCCCGAGTTCACCGCCGACTCCGACGTCGCGGGCGAGATCCTCGGCGCCGCACCCTGGCTCGAGTCCGGCGACGTGCTGGTGGTCACCAGCAAGATCATCTCCAAGGCCGAAGGGCGGATGGTCGACGCGCCCAGCGACCCCGAGGAGCGGGACGCACTGCGTCGTCGCCTCGTCGACGCCGAATCGGTGCGCGTCCTGGCCCGCAAGAACCGAACCCTCATCACCGAGAACCGCCTCGGCCTGGTGCAGGCAGCGGCCGGGATCGACGGCTCGAATGTGCGCAGCGACCAACTGGCACTCCTGCCGGAGAACCCCGACCGCAGTGCGGCGTCACTGCGGCGTGCCATAGCCGACGCCGCCGGCCTCGACGTCGCGGTGATCATCACCGACACGATGGGTCGGGCCTGGCGGACCGGACAGACCGACGTCGCCATCGGCGCGGCCGGCATCGCCGTGACCCATCCCTACGAGGGCGGCGTCGACGACTACGGGAATCCGTTGATCGTCACCGAGATAGCGGTGGCCGACGAACTCGCCGCCGCGGCAGACCTCGTCAAGGGCAAGCTCGCCGCCGTCCCGGTCGCCGTCGTCCGCGGGTTCGCTCCGGCCGACGACGGCACCACCGCCGCCGACCTCATCCGTCCCTACGACGAGGACCTGTTCCGTCTCGGGACCGAAGAGGCGATCGCAGAGGGCCGCCGAGAGGCCATCCGCACCCGGCGTTCGGTGCGCACCTTCGCCGACCGGCCCGTCGACCCCGCGGAGCTGCGCGACGCCCTCGCCGAGGCGCTCACCGCCCCGGCACCCCACCACACACATCCGGTCCGCTTCGTGTGGCTGCGTTCCGCCTCGCGACGCCGCGAACTGCTCGACGCGATGACGCGCGACTGGCGCACCGACCTCGAATCGGACTCCAAGACAGCCGAATCCATCGAGAAGCGACTTCGACGCGGGCAGATCCTCTACGACGCCCCGGAACTGGTGATCCCGTTCCTCGTACCCGAGGGCGCCCACGACTACCCCGATGATCGTCGCAACGCCGCCGAGCACACGATGTTCACCGTGGCCGCGGGCGGGGCGGTCGCCACCCTGCTCACCGCGCTGGCGGTCCGCGACATCGGCAGCTGCTGGGTCGGGTCGACCATCTTCGCCGCGCCGACGGTGCGCCGCGTCCTCGATCTGGATTCGAGTTGGGAACCGCTGGGGGCCGTCGCCATCGGACATCCGCTCGAACCGGCCGGGTTGCGCGACCCCGCCCCCACCGCGGAGTGGGTCGTCGAACTGTGACCGCCGAGTCGCTGCACGCCTCCGCCGTCGAGGCCCTGACACGGTGGGAGACACCCGATCCCGCCCAGGACTCCCTGCGTCACGCATATCTCGCGTTCCTCGCCGCGTCCCCGGACGGGTGTCTTCGGGCCTGCGCACCAGGACATCTGACGGGTTCGGCGATCGTCTTCGACGCGACGCGCCGACACGTCCTGCTGACCCTGCACCCCCGCGTCGGGAAGTGGATACAGCTCGGCGGTCACTGCGAACCCTCCGACGATTCCCTCGCCGGCGCGGCGCTACGCGAGGCGCGAGAAGAGTCGGGCATGCCCGAACTCGTGCTCGACACCGCCGACCCCACGCTCGCCGGTGACGGGATGGTCCACCTCCACACCCACCCGATCACCTGCTCCTTGGGAGTCCCCACCCGCCACCTCGACGTCCGCTACCGGGTGGTCGCCGCCCCGACGCCCGACGGTGAACTCCCCCGCGTCGTATGCAGTGACGAGTCCGTGGACCTCCGCTGGTGGCCGGTCGACGCGCTTCCGGACGACGCCGGAGACGACATCGCGACGCTCATCGACGCGGCCCTACGCGACGGGCCAACCCCCGCTCCCTGAGGTGCGAGCGAAGCGAGCCACGAAGGGCGGTCGTCAGACCTGGATGTTCTTGCCGACGGTGACCACACCGCCGGCGCTCACCGAGAACCGTTCGCGGTCGGCCTCGAGATCGACACCGAGCTGCTCGCCGTCACCGACCACGACGTTCTTGTCGAGGATGGCCTTGCGGACCACCGCGCCCTTGCCGACGCGCACGCCGGGCATCAGCACGCTGCCCTCGACCACCGCGCCGTCCTCGACGATGACGTTCGACGACAGCACGGAGTTGCGCACCGTGCCGGCGGAGATGATGCATCCGGAACCGACCACGGAGTCCTCCGCGACCCCGCCCTGGACGAACTTGGCGGGCGGCAGGTTGTGGGTCTCGCCGCGGATGGGCCAGCGGCCGTTGTAGAGGTTGAAGATCGGGTGGACCGACACCAGGTCCATGTGCGCCTCGTAGAACGCATCCAGTGTTCCGACGTCGCGCCAGTAACCGGTGTCGCGTTCGGTGGCACCGGGTACCTGATTGTCCTTGAAGTCGTAGACGAAGGCGGTGTCCCGGCGCACGAAGGCCGGGATGATGTCACCGCCCATGTCGTGGTCGGAGTCCGAGTCGGCGGCGTCGGCGCGCAGCGCGTCGACCAGCGCCTCGGTGGTGAACACATAGTTGCCCATCGACGCGAACGTCACGTCGGGATCGTCCGGCGTGCCGGGCGGATCGGCCGGCTTCTCCAGGAAGCGGGTGATCTTCCCGCTCTCGTCGGAGTCGATGCAGCCGAAGGCCACCGCCTCCGCTCGGGGCACGCGGATCCCGGCCACCGTGACGTCGGCGCCGGATTCGATGTGCGCGGCCACCATCTGCGACGGATCCATCCGGTACACGTGATCGGCTCCGAAGACGACGATGTACTCGGGTCGTTCGTCGGTGATGAGGTTCATCGACTGGAAGATCGCATCGGCACTGCCGGTGTACCAGCGTGGTCCGAGTCGCTGCTGGGCCGGCACCGGGGTGATGTACTCGCCGTGGAATCCCGACGTCCACCAGGTCTGCGAGATGTGCCGGTCCAGCGAATGCGACTTGTACTGTGTCAGCACGCAAATGCGCTCGTAACCGGCATTGACCAGGTTGGACAGCACGAAGTCGATGAGTCGGTAGGCACCGCCGAAGGGCACCGCAGGTTTGGCGCGGTCCATCGTCAGCGGGTACAGACGCTTGCCTTCGCCGCCTGCGAGGACGATGCCGAGGACGTGCGGCTCAGATCTCACTCCCCCAACTTAACCGCGATCGAAGCCGTCGGCCAGATGACCGGGCGGTCAGTATGCGTGGCGTCGGCCGCGACCGGGGTTTGGCAGCACCGATGGCGATCTGCGCGCGTTGGCACTAGCGTCGAGATCATGCGGGTGGCGATGATGACACGGGAATATCCACCTGAGGTCTACGGCGGCGCCGGGGTCCACGTCACCGAATTGGTCCGGTATCTGCGCGATCTCATCACCGTCGACGTGCACTGCATGGGCGCCGAGCGGGAGACTGCCTCGGTGTACACCCCCGACCCGGGGTTGGCCGGGGCGAATGCGGCGATCACGACGCTGTCGGCCGATCTGCGGATGGTGGTGGGTGCGTCCGGTGCCGACGTCGTGCACTCCCACACCTGGTACACCGGCCTTGCCGGGCACCTGGCGGGACGGCTCTACGACGTGCCGCACGTGCTGACCGCCCACTCGCTCGAACCGTCGCGCCCGTGGAAGGCCGAGCAACTCGGCGGCGGGTACCGGGTGTCGAGCTGGGTGGAACGCAACGCGGTGGAGTACGCCGACGCGGTGATCGCGGTGAGCTCGGGGATGCGCACCGAGATCTGTGACACCTACCCGCGTCTGGACCCTGAGCGTGTCCATGTGGTGCGCAACGGGATCGACACATCTCAATGGTTCCCGGTCGACGATCCGTTCGGACCCGACTCGACGCCGACCGCACTCGGGCTCGACCCGGATCGCCCGATCGCGGCGTTCGTCGGCCGGATCACCCGGCAGAAGGGCGTCGCACATCTGGTGGCCGCGGCGCACCGGTTCGATCCGGACATCCAGCTCGTCCTCTGTGCTGGTGCCCCCGACACGCCGGAGATCGGCGCCGAGATCGAGAGCGCGGTGGGCGAACTCTCCGCCTCGCGTCCCGGCGTCCACTGGGTGCGCGAGATGCTCCCACTCCCCCGAATCCGCGAGATCTTGACCGCGGCAACGGTCTTCGTGTGCCCATCGGTGTACGAACCGCTGGGCATCGTCAACCTCGAGGCGATGGCCTGCGGTACCGCGGTGGTGGCCTCGGCGGTCGGCGGCATTCCCGAGGTGGTGCGCGACAACGTCACCGGCCGCCTCGTGCGGTACGACCCCGTCGATCCGGCGACCTTCGAACACGATCTCGCCGACACGGTGAACGCGGTGGCCTCGGATGCGGCGGCGTCGGCGATGGGGGTGGCCGGCCGCGAACGCGCCGAGGCCGAGTTCTCCTGGGCGTCGATCGCCGAACAGACGCTGGGTGTCTACGAGTCCGTACGGCGCTGAGCGGGTGAGCGTCCGCGGACGGGCCGACACGTGGTCACCACGACCGACACCGTGGCCGGCACCCGACCGTCCCCGGCGAAGGCCGCGGCCCGCGAGCGGATGTCGGCCTCGTCGGAGTGAAATGCCGACGGGCCCATGGCGACCAGATCCCCCACGGTCTGCGCGTCGACGTCTGCGGAGTACCGGACAGGTGACTCGTCGACCAATTCGAAGCCCGCGTCGAGCGAGGCACGGAGGCGCTCGGATTTGGCCTCGTCGACACGCAGCATCGCCATCGGCTCGATGAGTTCGCCGAGGTGGTCGGGCCCCGGACTCACGATGATCAGTGCGCCATCAGGGGCCAGTACGCGGGCGAACTCGCTCGCGTTGCGCGGCGCGAACACCGAGAGCACCACCGCGACAGCATCATCGACGACGGGCAGTCCGCGCCAGACGTCGGCGACGACGGCAGCGAGGGGCCGGGGTCCCCGCGCCATGGCCCGCGCGCAGTACTTCGAGAGGTCCAGGCCGATTCCGGCGGCCGAGGACCGTCCGTCACCGCCGGGCACCCCGCTCGCCTCGACCGCGGTGCGAAGATAGTGTCCGCCACCGGCCCCCGCGTCGAGGATCACCGGCCGGTCGTGTCCACCCGTGACCTCGGCCGCGCGGCCGGCGACGAAATCGACCACGGGGAGCAGGAAACCGGAGTCGTGCACGCGGGCTCGGGCGGCCACCATGGCTGCGGTGTCGGCGCGCAGCGCGCCGGACCGGCCGTCGAGCAGTGAGACATAGCCCTGACGGGCGAGGTCGAAAGAATGCGCCTGCGGACAGCGCAGCGACGCGCCGTCGGCCGACAGGCGCCCGGTACACACCGGGCAGCGCAGGATCTCGAGTACCGAAGTGAGGCCATGCGCCCGGTGCGGAGTCGGTGGGTCCGCCCGGGCCTCATGGGAACTGCCCTCGTGGGGCATGTTCAGCCGGTTACCCCGCGGAGTTCCTCGCCCAGCGCGGCTGCTTCGTCGGCGGTCAGCTCGACGACCAGTCGACCTCCACCTTCGATCGGAATCCGGACAACGATTCCACGCCCTTCTTTGGCCGCTTCGAGGGGGCCGTCCCCAGTACGTGGCTTCATTGCCGCCATTCTCAAGCTCCCTTCAAGGTCCCTGCTCCGAACATGATACGTGCCCGGGTCGCACACGATTGTCAGTGCGCGACACGCGCGCCGCGCGGTCTCGACGTACAGCCCCTACTGGGGGGTGCTCGGCGGGCCGGACCGCCCGGCGTCCACGCCGCCGTTCCCGGTGATACCAGCGGCGGGATCGTCCGGAGCCGCGCCCGCTTCCGCCCCGGGCACCGACTCCCGTTCGCGCAGACGCGTGATCACCGACCGCAGGTCGTCGACCTCACGCGCGAGACGTGCCAGCGCCCAGTCGACTTCGGCCTGCTTGTAACCACGCGGGGTCTGGGCGAAGCGCAACGCACGCACGTCGTCACCGGTGATGCCCACCGACGGCAACCGGGTGAGCGTGGTGTCGGGCTCGACCGGCGGCAGATCTTCTCCGCGTCCGAACACGAACCAGACGACAGCGAACACGATCGCGACGACGAGTCCCATGATCAGCAGGTACAGCAGCAGCGTCTGCATGCGTTCCATCCTGGCAGAAGCGCCCGGACGACGGCCCGGCACAGCACCGACCCGGCGACGGCCACCCGCGTCAGGGCGGGCGGCGTCGCCGGGTCATCGGACGAC